>Ga0307508_10001474_pt1 | contig 26382 bp, 16 predicted proteins | sample 9_EM_MG_FD_203089 | JGI IMG/M metagenome (GOLD analysis project Ga0307508, IMG submission 203089) | Populus trichocarpa ectomycorrhiza microbial communities from riparian zone in the Pacific Northwest, United States - 9_EM | ecosystem: Host-associated > Plants > Roots > Unclassified | place... | reverse complement strand
GGCACAACGTTTATGGTACTGATTTTGGTTGGGGAAGGCCCGTTGCAGTGCGAAGCGGGCCTGGGAACAAGTTCGATGGGAAGTTAACATTGTTTCCGGGACTGGAAGAGGGGAGCATGGACGTTGAGTTCTCCCTTTTGCCTGAGACTTTGAAGGCTTTAGGAAACGATTTGGAGTTCATGGATGCTGTCACCATCTAATCAGATTTTCAAAGTATTTCAAGCTCTAAGCTGGTAGTTGGTTTCCAAGCCTGTTTTTGTCCATTTCATCTTGCCCTGTATTGAATTCTATGTTAATCCCCCTGCATTTGCTCTGTTTTCTCTCATCCACTTTCTCCTAACAATAAATTTCCTGTTCACCACTTCATTGTGAATTTGCAAGTCCTGTGAATTATGATGTGTCCATCTCTCAACAGTTAATTCTTAAAATGAAAATAATCACACTCTTTATATATAATGACATGCTTATTAAATTGTTGATGAAATCATGGCTATGATCAACGGATGTCCATAAAATCCGATCACCACCGGACATGGCCATATCCCAATGCTGATAACTAACTTCAAACACCCGGTTTAACATAAACAAGTGTTTGGATAACTTCAAAGTCATCGGGGAGGGCACTTACTAATCCAAAGCATGTGAGACATTTAATTAAATTTAAACCAGTATATTTTTTTTTCAGGTCATTTAAATTCAATATCATCTTCACTTTTGTCTCTATTGTTTCATGAAGATGAAGATGCTCATGGATGTCAAATAGATAGCACCCACATTAAGCTTTTATGTGTTCGACGGCTCTCCTCTAGCCAGAGGGGCATTCCCCTACGAAGGAGGGAAAAAAACTAAAGCTACCTGGAATTCCTATAAGAAGCTGAAATTTGATTTCTTTTTTGATGATGGGAAATGCTTTAGAAGAGAACTAGCTATATGCTAGTGAGCTACACATTTTCAGAAATTTTCACAACTTATTTTATTTAATTATGTGATAATGAGAATAAATATTTTTCAAATTTTTTACAATTTAAGTTATAAAAAAATATTAATTTTTTTTGTTTTTTATCATTTCTTTTTTTATATGAAAATATGTATTTTTTATATCTAGCATAATTTTTAAATAAAAACCTAAAACAATTAAAATCAATATTCAAAAGAATTCAAATGATTTTAATGAAAGAAAAAATATATATTTCTTTCTCCAAATCTCTCCTTCCTTATTATGTTTTTTGTTTATCAATAATATATATTTTTAAGATTTATTTTTAAAAATATATCATGGTAATTTCAAGCAATAGTATAAAAAATTAATAATTAATAATTAATATAAGAAAATTATATAAACATTAATATAAGAAAAATAAAAAATCACTCTCATTGAATAGTCAGGAGCATCTTTTAAAACAAAATTACAAATTAGATTTATATAAAATGTCTTATAAATTAATTGATAATATAACCATAAAACATTTAAATCTCATTTGAAAAGTAAGGTTTTTAATCATAAAAGAGTTATTAATATTAATTAAAAATTAAAGTAGGAAAATGATCTATCATATAAGAAGCGAAAAATAGATGTATATATAAATATTTTACTTTAGTTGACCTTCTCATTTTATTCATTTTCTTTATTTATCATGGAGGGTAATTTTGGTTCATGAAATACATATAATTTTCATTCTTATAAATGTATTATGAAAATATAATCTATTTAAAATTTAAGAGGAATAAATTCTATAATTGTATTTCCAATAATTAAACTAAATATTAATAAAAACCTTAATGATTTAAATTATGAGAAAAAAAAATATTTCTATTGTCAAAATTCCTTTTTGCTAATTATGGTTTTTTGTTTTTACAGAAAAATGATTGCTTTTATTAACAACATCATTATTTGAGTAAATATTTAAAGCAATTAAAATAAATATATATATATCAAAACTCGAATGATTTAAACTATGAAAGAAAGAATAGATTTCTTTAGCCAAGACTTCATTTTCCTTAATCATTAAGTTTTTTTAAAAAATTTCTAGGGAATATTTCTTTTTATAAAAAGCACTATTATTAAAATAAAAATTTATCATATTTTAAAGCAATCTTAAAGAGAATAATAAAAAAAGATATTTCAATTGTTTTCATGTGACTTTATAAAAAATAAATTAATAATTAATTGGAATAAATAATATAAAGTTTGACAATAAAAAAATAATAAATTATATATTTTATTCTTAATGAATATTTATCCTAATTTGCTTAGACTTGTAGGCATTAGTATCCTATTTAATCATAAAAAAGAAGTAAATATCACAATAAAAAATAATACAATAAAATTTCAAATATTATTCAAAACATGGAATAATTGAATTATTTTTAAAATACCATTGTAATTAATTATCTAAATAATATTTCATTTTAAGATATAAAAAATGCAAAAGAAAAAGAAGAAGTTAAGCCTATATTTGTTTGGGCTTGTAATACAGACATGTCAAGGCTTGCAGCGAGGTCCGCTCTTGGACACGTGCCTGGACTTTGAAGCCTAGGAAAGTTTTATGGTTGTTTCAAATGACACATCATTCACACTAGCACACAAATACATCATCTGCCTAACAACCTTTCTTATCACTAGAGTTTAGTATTTGTTTTTATTGTTAAATATTTTGTCAAAGAGTTTTTCAAATTATTTTTTTGTTTGAAAAATATTAAAAAAATATTTTTAATAATTTGAATATTTTAATGTAAAAAATAAAATTAAAACTAAAACTAAAAAAAGTAATATATTTTTAATTGAAGATCATTTTTAAAAATCATGCTCTCCATATTACGATCATAAACTCTAAGTGTATCTCTAAGAGGAGATGCTATTTAAAAGAGCTAAATTAGTAATATGGTTTTTTAAATAGTGTAAATATTTTGTTTTCTTATGTGCACTTCAATTTTAGAAGAGCCAATTGTATTTTAATATATTTAATACATAATTATTTTAACAACCTATGACCCAGTTGACTTGACGGGTTTAAAAATAATCTGGATGATTTTCAATCAATTTAATATTAAAAGATCAACTTAAAAAAAATAATCCGAGTCAACCCAGATGAACTCGCTAAACTCATGACATAAGTTATGAGACCAAGATAATCTTATATTAAACAAACAAAAAAACATAGATTTAAAAAATATTCAAAGGAGAAAAAACTAGTGAAATAAAATATTATTTTAATGAATGATGTTTTGATATTTTTCCAAGATATTTAGGAATAAAATTTTTGTAAGAGAAATAATAAAATAATATTTTGTTTAGTACTCCCTCCCTTAAAGTATGTAAAATAAATACTGAAAAGCTAAAATAATATTTTTATTTTTATTTTTCATTTTTCATTTTCCTTCATATGTTCGAAGAGTGCAAGAGACGAGGGGAAAAAAATTGGCGGTGAGAACTTTTTTTTAAAATCATTTCCTATGAAAGACGCCTTATTTTCTAATGTGGTTTCTTTTATAGAAGTACCCTCCAAATAATATTATATATAATGAAAAATGATATTTTAAATTAAATTAAATCCTTTTAAAAAGAAAACTTTTTTAATTAATGATAAGCTATCTGTGTCTTATACGGAGTTTAAAAATTACTTTATAATTAATCAAAACTAATAAATAAAATATAGATATAATATAAAATATTTTTTTTAAACAAGTACTTAATTGGGACAATTAAAAAGTCGGTGTATCAAAAGAAAATAAGAAATTTTATGTATTAAATTGAAAGAAGTTTAAAGTTGGTGTATCAAAATTGTGATTTTCCTTTATTAAAGGTCCATGGATAAGTATGTACAAAATGAAAAAATTAACAAAATTTGGGTGAAAAAACTTGATTGGAACTTTTAAGAAAATTCAGTGTAAAATGAATTTTTTTTTTCCATGTACTTGATCATAGCTGGAATATTCTGGCACTTTATTTTCACTATACACTAACTTGTTTATTTTTCAACAGACATAGCACAATAACAAAAAATATTATATTAAGAATTTATCGGTATATTTTTATAAAAAAATATTGAATAAAAAAAATTTATGAGTATAAATTTTTTGAAACATAAGCACGCTCTAATAAAGACGCGTTGTGTTTGGTGCTAGCCAGACCCAACCACAATTGGACGTGATAGTGTGATTAGTCTCGAGCACGCCCAAGGAAATATTCTAGCACTTTATTTTCACTGTCCACTAACTTGTTTATTTGTCACAAGAAATATTATTTGATGAATTAAATTTTTATCATTATATCTTTATAAAAAAAAATATTGAATCAAGAAAGATTTATGAATATAAATTTTCTAAAACACAAGCACGCCCCAGTAAAGGCACGCTAGGTCTAGTGCTAGTCAGACCCAGCTACGATTAGACGTGGCAGTGTGATAAGCCCCAAGCACGCCCAAGAAAATGACCACATCCTCCCTTGGGAACATCCAAGTAAATGCCAAGCCTTGGGTACGCCTAAATAAACGACTATACTCTTTTGGGCACGCCTAAAAGAATAACCACATACTTCTCTAAGCAAGCCGAAAGTAATGAACACATTCTCTCTTAACACGCCCAAGGGAGTGACCATATCCTTCCTTGGGCACGACTAAGAGGGTGACCCTCCTCCCTTGAGTCTAGTTTAAGGAAAGAGCTCAATCTCCATGACTTCAACTACATTTGACATCTTAGACCTTAATCTCTCTACACCTTTTTAGTGTATAAAAGTTCTTCAGGGACCCACCATATTTTCATCAAACATTAATATAGATATAAGATATATTTATACCTCATTAAATGCTATCAGGGTAAAATTACACTGCAGACCCTTCTCTTCAGAAAAGGACAAGACTCATGAGCTATAAATATAACGTGAAACCTTCAGAATAAAGGTTAACAATCTTCATTCTCTACTGCATATATATTTTCAGAGCATTTCTCTCCAGAATATTCTTGTATTTTTTCTCTAAAAAGATACTTATTTAAACATCAAAGGGTCTCCACCTCCACCATATGTGATCTTTTGCATGTATTAGCCACAAGTTACGTTGGCTTACTAAGCATCGAGTATAAGCTATCAAACTCTTTAGCTAGAAAGAATGTGTAAGATTGCTAAAACTAATTAATTCACTAATTATCCATCCTGGAAGCTCTATTTCTGAACTACTTGGATTTTTGAGACCTCATTATTTATTACTTGATGCACGTATTAAGTAACTTTCTAGATCCAACAGCCTTTTCACATCTCCACAATTTTGAATATGTAGAACTATCTTAAAGAAGCTGAGTTCATGTTCTATTTGGATTCGTATTGCTTCTGTACTTGGTGTCATACTCCCTGCGTTTCTTTCAAGCTCCATAATTTCTGTAACTCCACTAATGGGGTTTGCACTGCGTGTGTCCTATTTGTGCCTAGTTAACAGGTTTATTAACATCAATCAATATTTTTTGGGACTACAATCACTCAATGCTGTGAATTTATCAATTTATCCATCTAGTAAAGGCCAGCTAGGTGTAAATTTCTTAAAATAATAACTGTTTGGTAAAATACATGGACATTTTTTTAAAAAAATTAAACCAATTTGTAAATAAAAATAAAATATAGAGACTATAAAATAAATTTATTGAAAAAATTAAATGAATAAATTGAAACTTTATGAAGGCCTCCATTACATTACATAACTTTTTTTTACACAACATATTTAGTTACATTACATTACATCACATGGTACAAAACATAGCATAAAAGTATTATAAGCCTCACAAATGTTAACACCATAATAGCGTTTTATACATTACAATTACTTGGTACCAAACATAGCATAAAAATATTATAATCCTAAAAAATATTAACACCCTAATCTCCTTTTATACATTTCTCGCGTTGTGAATCAGATTAATTTTTTTTAACATAAAAAGATTATTTGAGAGTTGTTAATGTGTTTTTTAGTAAAAAAATTAAAATAAAATTATATAGAGATTGATTTGATATAACTTGATTGATTTGACATATTCAAAAGATAACTTAGATGACAAATAAGAATATAGTTTGATTTGAGAAAAATCAAGACAACATATTATTTTAAATATTGAAATGACAACATATTAAATTGATTTGAATTAACTTGGGTTAACTTGTAAAATTTGCTACCCAAGTCATGAGACCCTAATAATACTATAAAAAGCAAATAAACTCAATTCTCAATCCACCCAATATTGAATGATGAAATTGAAAACAAAATTCAACTAAAAAAACAAGTCGAGTCAACTTGGGTTAATCTACCAAACATGGTTTATAAGACCAAGATAACCCCATAAAAAGTTAATCAAAATAAATTATGAAACTCAATTTCAAATCAACCCAATGTTGAAAGGTATTTAAAAAAAAAAACAAATCAATTAAAAAAGAACATAAAAAAACCACCCAAGTCAACCAACTAAACCCGTGACTCGGGTCATGAGACCGGAATAGCCTCATAGAATGCAAACCAAAATAAATTATGAAGTCTAATTCACAATCAACTTAATATTAAAGGATGAAACTAAAAAAAAAAATCAACTAACAAAAGGACAAAAAAACCCAAGTTAACCAGCCTAACCCGTGACCCGGGTCGTAAAACTGTGATAACTCTGTAGAAAATAAATAAAAACTGTCGCCCATGCCCGCGTGGCGTCGTTGGTGATTTTTGCTCGTTTGCTTGATTTGTTGGTTCTTAGGAGTCGCCACCTAGTATTTGATTCAAGGCTACTAGGAAACCCGGGTGTACTGGTCTTGTCAAAGATTCACGGGTAAGGGACTAGTTGTGGCTAGGAAAAGTATTAGCACCCCTAGCGCACCCTACCTAAGGTAAGCTGCTTCGCGATTTGATGTGATAAAGAAGTTTTAAAAATTATCTTTTCATCGGATATTAGAAATACGACTTATGTGTAAGTTCATAATCCTTAACCGTGAGCAAATCAAAACATTAAATTCTTCTTTATTCTTTGCGATTTTATAAAAAAAAACATCCATAAAAAAAAATACAAACACATGCATTCACTTTCACTATATTTTTCTTTTTTTTTCTTACATCCACATTTGCAAGCTACAAATTATAAAAATTCAAAACTAAACAAAAAAAATACATTAAACAATTTTAAATTTACAAAATAAACCCAAAAAATCCAAGAATTGCTGGGAAGGCCTTCTGGAACTGTCGGAACAGTGGCGGTGCGTCTACTCCACGCGTTGCCGCCACTGGCGGCGCATGAACCCACGCGCCACCGCAAGAAAAACCAGTGGATGGGGTGGGTCTGGAATGGCTTCCTCCCTTCTTCCTTTCCTCGTTGGTGGTGACCTGTAAAAACAAGAAAAAACGCAAGCAAAGTTTCAGTTCCTTCTCCTTTTTTTCAAATTTGTTTCTTCCTGCTCCTTTCTCAAATCTGCAGATCTTTAGTTTTTTTTTTTGGGTTTCGTCTTCTTCTCCTCTGCTTCAGGTAGCTGTCAGTGTTATGGGTCAAATGGAAATAGCTTCTCCTGCTACTAATCTCAGTGATATTTGGTTAATTGGTAAAGATCATGACCCAGATACCAAACTTAATAGATGAAGAAGAAAGGAAAATTGGATAGAAAAAGGAGTGATTCACCCGAATCTCTCTCTTCATATGTTTATTGCATAATTGTTTTCAGTGGTGCCTTCTATTCTGTTACAACCAAATTCATACACATAATTGGTTTGTTTCGAAACTGAAGGATAACAGTCCTTATTACATGTGTCTCCTAAAACATTGCAAAATGAAAATAAAACGATGCATTTAGCTACTTGATGAGTTCCCGCTCTGACCATTGATTCAAATCTCCATTGGCTCTGTTATTGCTTGTTCTTCGTCTTCGTCCCCTGTAGCATTATTAGTTAAAGCATGTAACAAATCTTCCCCCATTAAAACAACCTTATCCTCAAGGTTAAAGTTTGGAAAATGAGCTGCGATTTCTTCTGCATATTCCCAAGTAGCGTCTGCAAGTGAGAGGCCCTTCCAATGAATCAACACTTGAGTAGCTGCCTGATTCTTTCTCTTCACGATGCGTCTATCCATTGTTGCTTGTGGTTGTAATGTAGGGGTCTGAGGCATGTTTGGCAAGGTAGTCTACACTAGTTGGCTCCCTATATGCCTCTTAAGTTCGGAAACGTGGAACACTGGATGTATGGCAGAAGAAGGTGGAAGCTCTAGTTTGTACGCCACTTTGCCAATCTTGTCTATCACCAGGTAAGGACTGAAGAACTTTGCTGATAATTTCTGTAATGTTCTGTGAACTACTGATTTTTGCTTATAGTGTTGATAAACATAGTCCCCTCTAGAGAAAATCATTTCACTCCACTTATTATTGGCAATTTATGTCATCCTGTTCTGTGTAGTTTGTAGATTTCTCTTGACTTGCTTAATCATTTCTTCTCTCCTGGTTAGAAGATCATCAATTCACTCTATAGTAGAGTCTTTAGGGAGGAGGTAAGGTACATGTATAGGAGGAGGAAATCCATACAGTATCTCATAGGGAGTGAGCTGAGTTGAAGAATGGAAATTGGTATTGTACCACCATTCTGCCAGCGATAGCCACCGTGCCCGCTGGTTTGGGTTGGTCTCTGTAATGCATCTGAGGTAGTTTTCAACACATTTATTTACTATCTCTGTCTGGCCATCAGTTTGAGGGTGGTATGCCGATGAATAAAGTAAATTGACCCCTTGGATAGTGAACATTTCCTTCCATAATTTACTCAAAAACACTGGATCCCTGTCACTGACAACTAATGCTGGAAAACGATGTATTTTATACACATTGTCCATGAATATCTTGGCCACTGTAGGTGCTGAATAGGGATGACTGAGGCTCATGAAATGAGCATATTTGCTAAAGCAATCGACTACCACCATAATGACGTCCTTGGCTTCAGATTTAGGCAGCCCATCGATGAAATCCATGTTGATGTCAATGAATGGAGCATGAGGAATAGGTAGAGGTTGTAGTAGTCCTAGTGTGGCTACATTTTCATGCTTGTTCTGCTGACAAATCGAGCATGCTCTCATAAACTGGCGAATGTGTTTCTGTTGGCCCTTCTAGTAGAACAAACTTCCCACCCTTTTCGCAGTGGCAGTTCTTCCTGAATAGCCTCGCATCGCTGAGCTGTGATACGATGAAATTAATCTGGATTGTAAGTCCAAATCACGCCCCACCATAATCTTCCCTTTCCTCTATAAGTGGCCATTAACCCAGGTGTAGTTCGAATGCAATGCTGGAGAGACTTGCAGACCTTGAATGACAGTCTGCAAATGTGGATCCTCTTGCCAAGATCTTGCAATCTCCTCTATGAGCTTGGAAGAGACGGAAGAGACAACCAATTAGTAGAGTAACTGGCTTGCAGTTCGTGAGAGGGCATCGGCTGCCACATTGCAGTTTAAGGTTATATATAACATGAAGAATACTGGGAAGTTAAGGTTTAAGGAGGTTTTTTTTTATAGAGTAAATAAAAACCTAAATGATAGACCCATTAATTACTACCCAAGTGAGTGCTCTTCCCTAATTTTTCATCTTGTAATGTGATCAAATCCTTTCTTACACAACTTGAATAATGTCCAGTTCATTTCACATCTGAAAAACATCATAGCGAGAACAATACAAGGAGAGCCTCTCACTAGATACATTAGTAATGAAATCCATCAGATGAGGGATGCCGAGGGAACTGGTGAGGAAGAATTTGAAGATAGAAGGCAAAAATATGAAACTCAAACTATCCATCATAAAGGACTTCAAGTTTTTTAACGAGGCATTGAAATCCAGAACTCGACCCATTGTTTTACCGTGATCATGGAATTTGTCGACATAATCTAGGACAGGAATTCAAGGTCAATTGCATATTAACTGAAAGACACTCTATATTATGCAATTAAACAAATTAAGTGGAGCATTTCTCGAACGAATTAAGGCCCATGTTCTCATGTCTCGTCCATGAATTAGTTTCTTTCGAGAAGATTAATGAACATGATTATCTTCTCCATCAACCGTATAATATAATATAATCTTTGATCTGGGTACATAATATAATCTGCATTAACCTACTAATTATGGTTGGATTCCGACATAATATATACAGTCAAATATGGACCGTGTGGAATGCATATGTTTCTGAATCGTTGATCAACTGCGCAGCTATATATGGCTCTAGTTGGGACTTTGACTATCATTAGCATAATCAGAGTCAACATAACCAACATATCTTTCATATACCAAGCAAGAATTTTTTGCACCTTTCAAATATCAAAAGATCAATTTCGTAATCTGTCAATGTTCCTTACCTAAATTAGCCACAATATCTACATGAGCTAAATTTAGATGGGTGCGTACCATAAGGTGGACGAGACTACCACCTACACTAGAATTGGTTTTTGTGCGATTCTTTGCATGAAGTTGCTTATAATTGATTAAAAGAATAGTTGACCCGGTGGCTTCTACAATGCATTTTCTCTCGTTCAATATAATTGAAATAAATACGAGTCAATAGAGCAATTTAAAAGAATCCGAACTGTGCGTAAGAAATAAACAAGGCACCTGTTAATTATATCTTATTTGATTCCTTCGATCGCAACCAAGTATTCTGCCTTTGTGGTATACAATTTCATAGTAAATTAAAAAGTAGCCTTCAAGCTAATATCATAGCTACCAATCAGATCTCTTATGATGTAGGTCATTAGTATAATCAGAGTCAACATAACCAACATATCTTTCATATACCTTTCATATACCAAGCAAGAATTTTTTGCACCTTTCAAATATCAAAAGATCCATTTCATAATCTGTCAATGTTCCTTGCCTAAATTAACCACAATATCTACATGAGCTAAATTTAGATGGGTGTGTTTCATAAGGTGGACGAGACTACCAACTACACTAGAATATGAAACACGAGACATGAATTCCATATTCTCATTTAACTGCATACACTATGCAGTGACCAACTTAAAATGAGCAATAAATGGAGTACCAACAGTTTTAGCATTTTACTTGCTAAAATACCCTTTTAATGTGTTTTTTCTAAGTTAAGTATAAACATCCTCTAGATTTTTCTCTTTTAATATCCATCTCAAGAATTCTCTTGTTGCTCCTACTTCTTTTATCTTCATCTTACCACTATGTTGTCATTCAACTTGCGGATTTTTATGTTTTTTGCTGCAATAAGTATATAATTATCGACTGCAAAATGATGTGAAATTATCTGTCTATACCAATTGATGTGAACCGTATAGTAGAATCCTAGAATCCCATGCACAACATAAACACAATCTAAAAAATTTTATAATCAGATTTGGTTGATAAAAACTTAATAAAACAATTACCAAAACCAAGACACAAAAACTATTAAAATGAAACACTCATACAATAATTGTGGAGAATTGTGAACAAAAAGCACAAGGAAGACGTCACGAAGATAATTATTTTTAAATAAGTCAAGACAGTTCAATGAAAAATCAAAAGTATAAGAATCATTTCATGCCAAACAATAATATACGACAATAACAATATTATTGGACTATAAATAATGAGTCTTACAAAAGAATATTTATATTTTAAAACTTAACCTAACCCTAATGGACTATATTACGCCGAATATAAATAAAGTTCAAAATACTTGAAAACAAGCTCAAAACATGAAAAATAATGAAAAACACCAAGTCTCAAATATAAAATCCTAATATCACATGTAATGAACTAAAATAAACTACCCAAAAATAATCAACCTTAATAATATATATATAGCCATTTTTTAGGTGTCCTAAAAATAATAGGAAACAGTTGTTTCCCCTTTTATTCCATGTAGAATAAGGAAACCTTCCAGATACGTTTGTTATTGTCCTTTAGTTTCCTTACAGGGCATGTACTCTTTGGTAGCTTTATTTCCATAATAGTAAGAATTTCTAACTTTTCCATAATAGATAAGAATTGGAAACCTTTCAAAAAATAATCTCAATTGTGTTCACATATAGTGTTATTGTAGAAAATCAACCCTTACTTAATAAAAAGCTCACAAATCATAAGGAAACAAATAATAAAACTCATACAATAACTTCTGGCCTATATTGTGATGGCTTTCTGAACTTTGATTGACCTGAAAATCTAAGCCAATATAAAATAATACCACAAAAAACTGCTAGTATAATTTCAGTCTGATCTAATAATTAAATTGAGAGTTATGCATGTTAGCATAAAATTGTACATTATGAAACATTAAGCCAAAAACCAAAGTGATTATCCAACCCTGGTGTCGCATGTGTGCGGCGTCGCGGTGAAAACATCCACTCTCATATGTGTTATCTATCAGGCAAATATGGGGAGACAATGAATTATTGTCTTTTATATGTGGAAAGCAGGAATGAGAGTCGCCTTCTAGTAGTTTGGTCACTAGAAATCCTAATTGGTCTCAGAGATCAGGTACGAGAACTGGTTGTGTAAATGAAATGTATTACCACCCTAAATACGCTCTATCTAAGGTAGGCTGCATTGTTTAATTGTCTGATAAAATCTAAGCTCTTCATGTTTTCTAGTTGTTAGCCCGTCTATGGTTTAAGAAAAGTCCTTCTCGGTAAGGAAATCCTTATCTTACCTAACCGTTCTAACATTAATAAAAGAACTACCTTTTTAATATCGAGAATATGCCTTTCGTATAAGCGCGTAATCCTTAATATTAAAAGAAAACAAAATAATTTTTTTGTTATTTTTGAAATATTGACCTAGTTCTCGTGACTTTAATAAATTGGTTATTAAAGCCAAAATGCATGCTAATACATATTTTTGAATTTTTGTTGTATGAAAATATGATATGATTTTTTTTTCTTTTAGATACTTGGTCATATGCATAAAAACATATTTTTTCAATGTTTTGACGAAAACTTGGTATCTTAATACTGAATTTGTATCTTTACGGTATAAAAATACAAACCAATATTAAGCAAAATTCAGTAGAAAAATACGCGGGAAAATCATAGATTTTTTTGAAATAATTTTTTAAGAAAATTTTATTTTATTTTTTTATTATATATATATAATGGGTCGAACCCGACCCAAAAAAACTGGGCCGAGATCAGCCCAAAAAAAAGCAAACTATCTCCTATTGGGCTGGACTCAGCCCAGCCCCATGGTGGGCTGATGATCCAACCTGGGCTGGTTACTATTCCCGTGCACAGTAACCAGCCCAAATACAATTACCCAGTTACTGTGCTCATGCACAGTAACAGGGTAATTGTATGTTCATTTGCTTGCAGAAACGTGCACAGTGCACGTTCTGCATGCAAGACGATGAACAAGAAACAGAAACAGGGGGAAGAGAATTGCCTGGAATGGAGGCGCTTTCGTTCACGGTATTGGTGGCTCACGGTGGCGTTGGTGTCGCGACAACCGGCTGTGGTGGCAGACGTTAGCCGTCCTTCTTCTTTCCTCTGCTTCGGTGTGCTATCTTCTTCCGCTGTTTTGTTTTCGTTCCCCCTGTTAACAGTGTTCTTGTCTCTCTGCAGTGACTTCGTGGCTGTGCGGCTGGTGTTAGCGATGCCGCTGGTGGCGGCGAAGAGGAGAACGGGTCGTGGTACACAGAGGACGCTGCTTCGGTTTTTTTCTGTATTTTCTTCTTCCTCCTCCTGCCTTCTGCTTGTGTTTCTGTTATTCGTTCACTCTACTCTCTCTCTTTCTCTCTTAGCTTTTCTTTCTTTTCCCTTCTGTTCCTCTCTGTTTCCCCTCTCTCTTTTTCTCTTCTGTCCTCTTTTCCTCCCTCTCCTGTCTCGTCTTTTTCTCCCCGTGTTTCCTTTTCTTGTTCCCCCTCTGTTTTTTTCTTTCCCATCCTGTGTTTTCTTTTTTTCTTCAGCTCTCTCCTCCACTCTGTTTTTTTTCCTTCCCTCTCCCTGTTCGTTCTCCTTCCTGGCTTTTTATCCTTGTTCTCACTTTTTTTTTCTCTCCCGTTCCTCTGTTTTTCCTCGTTTTTCTTTCTGCCTCTTCCCCCTCTGTTTTCTTCCTCCCTTGTTCGGTCCCTCCTCTGGCTTTTAGCCAGAGGATGCATGCGTTATGGCAGGAACATAGTAACGGCCAGCGTGCATCATGGTGGTGAGGAATATCAGCCGCGAGACATACCTCCCCTTAATTGCAGCTCCCAGTCTTCATTGCCAGCGAAGAAGACAATGAATAGTTTCAGCGCCTTTTTTTAATTTCAAATGGATATTTCTGATTTGGTCCATGCATGTTTTTACAATTTTGTAATCAAGCCCTCGGAAAAAGTGTAATTGGATCTCTTGATTTTAGCATCTTTTCCGGTTTGGTCCTTAGTTTTGGATTGTTTCAATTAAGTCCCTACTTGGCCATCAAACTTCAATAATTATGCAATTAAACCCATGATTTGACCAAATCAACTTTCAAAATTATAATTGGACCCCAACACTTTAATTTCTTACAATAAAAGCCTAAATTGACTTACAAATCAATTTTTCTCACAATCAAACCCTCCATAAATTCAATTAAACCTTAGATAAAATTTAATTAAGTCTATAAATATCTGATTTTGAATATATTTTTTTAAAATTGAATTTTCTTTGTCAATAAGGCTCTCATCAGTCAACGATATACTGTCAAATTTCATCCATTTACATTTTTAAACCTCCTCAACCAATTTTTGGCTATTTTTCGGCATTCCAACATCTTTTTCTCGCTCCTATTATTTTATGGATTTCTTCCGAATATTTTTTTATATTTTTTTTTGTGGGAACCCAAAAATAGGTAACAGCACCTAACATGAATCGGATCATTCCCACTCTTTTCAAAAGAATTCATCCTCAAATCACAAATAAAAACAATATTAAGATCTAGAGCAACAATAGTATCTACTTTATTAGCCTCTTGTTTAAGCATTCAGAGCTTTCTTTTACCAATTTTTGCCTCAAACAATACTATATGAATATAATAACGTCTCTCTCTCATTTTGCATCCTTTAAACGCATAGCTTTTCTCTGGTTGCATCTTTTTTACGCTAATATGAAGATTCCTAATCATCAATTAGTTTTTTATTTATGTAAATGACATTGTAATTTCCTTGTGCTTCTTTACTAAGCTCATAAAATATCTTTCATCATTAACCTTTGAAACTTGGAACCTTAGTTTATCTTGCCTCTTAGCATTAAAAAGCCTTTGGATTGTCCCTTTTGCAATTTAGCATCTTTTTTATTTGCTTGTTCAAGATACTCATCAAATTTATATTCATCCTTTCAAGTTATTGTTTCATGACTCGTAACATAAAAGCTTGATTTTCCCTCTTTTTTAGTGATGATGCATCACTTGTGAAAGATATCATTGAAAAAAAAACACGTTAGTAGTAAGAAAATATATTTTTACACATCAGTAAGATAGCAGTCCACTTGTATTTCACTCAAATTTGGCTTTCCATAATTTTCCCTCTTTTTTAGTGATGATGCATCCCTTGTGAAAGATATCATTGAAATAAAAAAAAACACGTTAGTAGTAAGAAAATATATTTTTACACAATACCTTATGTGTTTATAATCACTAAGATAACAATCCACTTGTATTTCACTCAAATTTGGCTTTCCATAATAATATGCTTACCTTTTCACCTTTTATCTCTCGTACTGACCTTTTTAGCTCTTTAAAGAACTAATCTCAAACAAATAAAGATAACAATCTCGAAATCCTAACCTTATATTTTTGAACTCAGAATCAATAAATAACAAAAAATAATCAATAAGTAATGAAATACAAATATGAAATGATGACAAAATAAATCATATGTGAATAGGAACTAAAACACAAAAATGAATTTAAAAGCAAGAACATAATGTAATAAGACTATAACAAACCCAAACTAACACTAATATACTAATTTCAATAAAAACTAACAATGGTAAACTAAGAAAAGTTTTGTTGACACTATAGTTAATGATTTCACAATTTCAAACTTACTTAAACCTAATTGTGTCCAAATAACCCTAAAATTAATATTTGAAACTAAGATACCTAATTCCTCAAGAATATTAGATTGTATAGGTATATCTTTTAATTTCTGAATTAAAAGTTTTGATGATTTACTTTATAGCAGAATTTCTACAACTTGCAAAATTGCTATCTCTTTGATATATTTTTTTATACTCTACTAATTTGTAGTTATTTAAATTCAAATCAAGTTTTTCTTATATATATTGTTGCCAAAATCAATCGGATTTGATAAAACAATGAAAATTAATATGGAAAATTAAAGAGAATGGATATAACTTGATTTTATAGTCTTACTCTTATACCAATTAACACAAACCTAAAGGGTAAAAACCCTAAAACCCATACATAAGAAAGAACAAACCCAAAAAACCTAAAATTAAATTTGGTTGATAAAAACCCGAAACAACTATTACTTAAACTAAGACACCAAAACTATTAAAACAATACCTAAACCCAATAATTATAAAAAATCATTAATGAGAAGCATAAGAAAGAAGCAACAAAGATAATTATATTTTGATAAGTCAAAATAGTTTAATAAAAAACCAACAGTATAAAAATCATCTCACACACAAGCAACAATATACAACAATGTATTATTAGAATCTGAATAATAAGTTCTATAAAAGAGTATTTATAGTGTAAAACTTAACCTAACCTTAATGAACTAATAGGCTTATATGAAACCCAATTTAAATAAAACTTATAGTACTTAAAAACAATCCTAAAACATGAGAAATAATGAAAAACCGAAGTTCAAAACATAAAGCCCTAATGTTGCATGTATTGAACCCAAAAAAATCCAAAACAATTAGCCTATATCATTTCTTCCATTCTTTCTCTACGCAAAAGAAAAGAAATGGCAAAAAAAAATTCTTATAACCTATGTTCTCAATCAAACATAAAGAAAACAATAAAAATCAAATCACAATAAATCATCTTCATCTCTTTGAAAAAAATAAAAGATAAAAGATTTGATCATCAAATTAATTTGAAAAATTCTATTAGATCAAATTTGAAAAATTCAGAGACTAAAAAATATTTGTTAGTTGATTCATGATTGAAACTTCCTAAGAAAACTTGTTGAATCTAAACTTGCAAAGGATAAATTGAATTTGTACCATATCTCATAGGATGAGTTTCACAAAAAAGAAAAAAAAAACACTAAATTAGAACCTAATTTACTATAACTCTCTTTGGTGCTTCTGACGTAGAACCAATTGCCCTTGGGTCCTGTGTGAGGACCCAATTCTGTTGGGTTTGACGTCAGGATCCAATGCGCTTGGATCCTGCGTCAGGACTCATTTTGCTTGAGTCCTGCGTCAGGAGCCAAGTCTTTTGGGTTCTTGGCTGGAGCCAATGCTTGTGTGCTGCCGTAGGACCCAAAGCTCGTGGGTCGTGACGCAGGACCAAAGCGCATTTGGTCCAGAGGCAGGACCCAATGTTCTTGAGTCTTGATTTTCTAAATATAATTATTTGTGTTATCAATATTATTATGTTTATTATAATTAAAAGTATTCATTTTAAAAATAGTATTATTTGTATTATAAGTATTATTTTTTTTATTATAATTGAAATTATTAATATTAAAAATAGTATCATTTGTGTTATAAATATTATTATTTTTATTATAAATAATAGTATTAATATCAAAATATTATTATTTGTCTTATTATTATTATTATTATAATTATAATTAAAAATATTATTATTTGTATTATATATTTTATTCTTTTTATTGTAATTAATATTATTAATAAAATAATTAATAAATTTTTTAAAAACATTAATATTATCATTAATAAATTTTAAAAATTACTATTATTACTATTGAAAAGAAACCATTTTTTAAAAGATTAAAAAATATAATTCAATGTATTCATATAAAAAATATAATTATTTGTGTTATAAATATAATTATTTTTCTTATAATTCAAAGTATTCACATAAAAAATATTATTATTTTTATTTTAATTCTAAGAATTAATTTCAAAAATATTATAATTAGTGTTATAAATATTATTATTTTTTATTATGATTCAAAATATTCATATAAAAATATAATTATTTGTGTTGTAAATATTCTTCGATTTCTAAATATAATTTTTTGTGTTATAAATATTATTATTTTTATTATTATTCAAAGTATTTATATGAAAAATATTATTCTTTATCTTATAAATATTAGTATTTTTATTAGAATTAATAATATTAGAATTAAAAGTATTATTATTTTTATTATAATTAATAAAATTATAATTAATAGTATTATTTTTTGTCAGGCAGGATCCATTTCGCTTGGTTCCGACGTGACGAGTCAAGGCTTTTGGTTCCTAGGTCTAGAGCCAATTGGCTTGGGTCCTGCGTCAGGACCCAGTGTTCTTGGGTTTTGGATTTCTAAATATAATTATTTGTGTTATCAATATTATTATGTTTATTAGAATTAAAAGTATTCATTTTAAAAATAGTATTATTTGTATTATAAATATTATTATTTTTATTATAATTGAAAAAATAGTATTGTTTGTGTTATAAATATTATTATTTTTATTATAATTAATAGTATTAATATTAAAAATATTATTATTTTTATTATAATTAATAGTATTAATATTAAAAATATTATTATTTTTATTATAATTGAAAGTATTAATATAAAAAATATTGTTATTTGTGGTATCAATATTATTATTTTTATTATAATTCTTGTTGCACCCTCGCTTAGTATTTCAAGAGTTTGCGACTCGTAAATCGCAAGGAGGAGAGACAAAAATTTAGAAATCTAGGGCGCTTTAAAAGCCTATTTTTGCCTTAGTGTTTTATACTCTCACGGCTCGTAAACCGTGGAGTAAAAAATTGAAATGTCCTCGATTATAATCAAGGCTTCTTTCAAGGATGTGTGATGACTTATTATCCCTAGAAAATTATTTTGGATATTTACCACTTAGGGCTTCTTTATCCAAATATTAACTGTGAATAATAACAAGTTATTTCCATTAAATATTTTGGATATTCATCCCTTTGGGATTTCTTTATCCAAACATTAACGGTGAATAATAGATGAATTCCCCCCAAAATAAGATTTTTTATTTTTTTGGAATATTGGCCAATACCCTTTGGAGTTTTACAAACATGTTGTAAAATCCAGAAATGTAAGAAAATAATTTTTGTTGTGTTTAAGAAATCCATGCGAAAACACATTTTCGAAACTTCCAATATTTTTTTTATAAAAAAGAGCGTTCAAAACATGTTAGGGTATTGGCCGTATGCATGAAAACATTTTTTTTTATCTATATGTATATTTGTCACATTGCGTTGAAAATCGGGTATTCTAAATACGAGATTGATATTTTTTACAGTATAAAAAAAATTCAGACCTTAAAATAAATATACCAGAAAATCATAAATCTCTTTCTCTTTCTTTTATTTTTTGAAGAAAAAAAAAGTAGGTCCGGCCTGGTCACTTGCCCATGCAAGTGACCCGGCTGGACACAAAAAGGGTGTAGTTACAGTTTAATCAAAGCTGGCGGGTTACTGTTCAAGTGAATTAATTCACTTGAACAGTAAACACACAAAGTAAAATGCATGCAGAGAGACCACGTTACTGTTCAAGTGAATTAAAATTCACTTGAACAATGCAAACACAAAGAAAACAAATACATGCAAGAGGTGAAGAGAACAGACCTGGAGACGAAGAAGCTGCAGCAACATTGAAAGCGTGGTGGTTGCTTGGTCTGTGTTCGTCTGTTTCAAACCTTTTCCTTCTGTTCTGTATTTGCGTCTGTTTCTTGCTTTTTCTTTCCTCTGCGTCTTCGTCACTCTCTCTACTGGTTCCTGCACTTTCTTCTCCCATGTTCTGCAGATTTTATTTGTAGAAAAAATGGAGCAAAGACCGAAAGTCAGTCCCTGCTTCTTCCTTGTTTCTCCTCTCTTTTTTTCATCTTTTCTGTTCTCTTCTTTCTCTTCTACTGCCTGCCTTCCTGATCTCACAGCAACACAAGGATGAAGGAAGAAACTCCCTCTGTTCTCTGCATTTTTTCTCTCCTAACTGCCTACCTCTCTTGTATTTTTTGTCTTTCTTTTTGTCTTTTTTCTCTGCCCTCCTTCCCTCAGCAGAAGAGGCTTATATAGCCTAACATGCAGCTCTATTTAGGAATTAAATATTATATTAATTCTAGGTTGTAATCTCGGGTGAGCAAAAAATAGGAAACCAGAATATTTTATTCTGATTCTGTGATCAGCAGTGATTTCTTTCCAAGTTAGAGGATGGTGCGCCTCCTTTCTTTCCTTCCATAGCTGGGACCATGAAGCAACAGCTGCTCCCTTTAAAATGAGACAATAAAAACGTGGTCTGCAGCTCTCCATTCAAGTGAGAGAAACATGAAAACCAAACAGGAAATTGCAGATAAAAGGAAAGAAAAACCAGGCTAGCTGTGCAGATAAAAACGTGGTTCTTCAATTTCTTCCTCCGACAAAATTCCTTCCAATTTTATCTTCACTCAACTTCCTTATTTTAGCACCTTTTCCATTTCATCCTTGGTCCAAAAAAGGGCTTCAAATTGGCCTGCAATTTATCTTCAAACTTTAAGCATCTTGCAATTGTGTCCCTGCAAACTCGGGCAAAAATCCTTCTCACGACACGAATCCCTGCTTTCACACTAGATATTCAAACAGGAATATCTTGAGCTTCTGATATCAAAATCAAGCTATTCAAAAGCCTAAATTTATCTACGCGTCCAAGACTACAACTTTGATGAAGGAGTTGAAGTGAGATAAAATTGTTTTAGAGAACAGAATCTGGTAGTAATCTGGTTGATCAAAAGGGTCTCCTGATCTAATTCAGAAACTGACAAGGCCGAGAATCCTGATATGACAGAGAGTATGACCTAAGAACAAATCAACAAAATTTATGACGGAAATAGAGTTTTTAGTGAAAAACTCGGGTCGGGATCCTTCTCGCGGCAGAATTCTCTACTTGGACGTTAGATATTCAAACGGGAATATCTTAAGCTTCTGATATCGAAATCAATCGATTCCAAATCCCAAATTTATCTACACGTCCAAGACTACAACTTTGATGAAGGAGTCGAAGTGAGATAAAATCGTTTTAGATAACAGAATCTGGCAGAAATCTAGTTGGTCAAAAGGGTTCTTGATCTAACAATGCCGAGCATCCAAATCTGAGTGAGAGTCTGCCTTAAGAACAGTGATCCCTAGGACCCAATAAAGGTGTAGGTCAATTTTTCAACATGTCATGAGTGACAGAATATAGCTAGGATGGTCAGATATCGTACGAAATCAAGTCAGAATGAAGGCCTAATTTGGAACAAAAAATTACGACAGCAGCAGAACCAGTTTTTTTTAGTGCAAATTATGAGAGATTTATCCAACCTTAAAGACCAGATAAAGAAGGAATGAATTTAGCGTTATGAAAACTCCTGATCAATCTAAGAAAACCTGACGATTTTGGCAGCAAAGGGGAAGGATAAAGAGAGCAGAAAACAGCTCAAACAGGGTTTTAAAAAAATATTTCTTTCTCTGCTTTTGTCAGTCTTCCAGCAAACATGAGTTAAACTCCTACACTCAGTTCAAAAGAGGTATACTCCAGCACGTGGGGTCCAAAAATGAGTAAAAACATTTCTCTTGGGTGCTCCAGACACAGAACCAATTGATCTTGGGTTTTGTGTCTGAACCCAATGCTCTTGAGTCCTGGGTCTGGACCCAATACTCTTGAGTCTTGCCGCAGGACCCAATACTCTTGGGTTTTGGGTTTCTATATACAATTATTTGTGTTATTAATATTATTATATTTATTATAATTCAAAGTATTCATTTTAAAAATTGTATTATTTGTATTATTATTTTTATTATAATTAAAAATATTTTTATATGTTTTATAAATATTGTTATTTTTATTATAATTTAAAGTATTCATATTGAAAATAGTATTATTTGTGCTATAAATGTTATTATTTTTATTATAATTAATATTATTAATAGAATAATTAATGAATTTGAAAAAAATTTATTATCAATATTAGAAAACAACCATAGATTTGATTTGAAGTGTAAAATTTAAAATTATTATTATTATTATGAAATTTTAAAAAGCTATTATTACTATCGAAGAAAAACCTTAATTTTTTTGAAAGATTAAAAAACATAAAAATTTTGGCACATACATTAAATATTATGATTAATATTATAAATATTATTGTTGGGTTTAGCGTTGCAACCAGACTCAAGGCTCTTAGGTCCGACATTGCAGCTAGACTCAATGCTTTTGAGTTTTAGATTTTTATGATATTTTGAAAGGTAAGCTCGTAGCGTAGCGCAGGCTGCCTAACTAATACTTTTATATATTTTCTATCAATTACTCTATTATTTGATCACGTGTTTTTTTACTGAAGTACTCTATTGCTACAAAAAAATTTTATATGTATAATGGATTGATGTCTTGGCTAATTTTAATTTGTAAATATTTAGGGTGTTTAGAATAAAAATGTGGTTAGTTTCTTTCATGAAACCCACATAAAAAAAACATCTAAACTTTTACTTTTATAAAATATGATTTATATTTTTAAAAAAATCCAACCACATCTATATTTCAAACACATGTTAATTTTCCAAATAGTTGTCTTCATCACCTAAATTGTCCTCTCAAACCTGTAAAAGTTTAATGGAGGAAAGTGCTCGAGACAAATCAGAGCAACATGGACGCCTTTTATCGACTCTAATTTTTAGTACAAATTTTAAGAGATTTATCCAACCTTAAAGACAAAATAAAAAAGAAATGAATTTAGAATTATGAAGACTCTGATCAATCTAAGAAAACCTAACGATTTTGACAGCAAAGAAAAAGGATAAAGAGAGTAGAAAACAGCTCAAACAGGGTTTCAAAAAAATATTTCTTTCTCTGTTTTTGTCAATCTTCCAGCAAACATGAGTTAAACTCCTACACTCAATTCAAAAAAGGTATACACTATCTCCAGCATGTAGGGTCCAAAAATGAGTAACAACCTCTTGGGCGCTCCAGACACAGAACCAATTGACCTTGGGTTTTGTTTCTGGACCCAATGCTCTTGAGTCCTGGGTCTGGACCCAAGTCTTTTTGGTCCTGCCGTAGGACCCAATGCTCTTGGGTTTTGGGTTTCTAAATACAATTACTTGTGTTATCAATATTATTATATTTATTATAATTAAAAGTATTCATTTTAAAAATTGTATTATTTGTATTATTATTTTTATTATAATTAAAAATATTATTATTTTTTTTATAAATATTATTATTTTTATTATAATTTAAAGTATTCATATTAAAAATAGTATTATTTGTGTTATAAATATTATTATTTTATTATAATTAATATTATTAATAAATTTGAAAAAAATTATTATCAATATTAGAAAACAACCATAGATTTGATTTGAAGGGTAAAATTAAAAATTATTATTATTATTATTATGAAATTTTAAAAAGCTATTATTACTATCGAAGAAAAACCTTAATTTTTTTGAAAGATTAAAAAACATAAAAATTTTGGCACATACATTAAATATTATGATTAATATTATAAATATTATTATTGGGTTTAGCGTTGCAACTAGACTCAATGATCTTGGGTCCGACATTGCATCTAGACTCAATGCTTTTGAGTCTTAGATTTTTATAATATTTTAAAAGCTAAGCTCGTAGCGTAGCGGGAGCTACATAAATAATACTTTTATGTATTTTCTGTCAATTACTCTATTATCTGATCACTTGTCTTTTGACTGTAGTACTCTGTTGTTACAAAAAAAAAATTGTATATATATAATGGATTGATCTCTTGGCTAATTTTAATTTGTACATATTTAGGGTGTTTAGAATAAAAATGTGGTTAGTTTCTTTTATGAAACCCACATAAAAAAACATCGAATACTTTACTTTTATAAAGTATGATTTATATTTTAAAAAAATTATATTCTAAAAAAATTCCAACCACGTCTATATTTAAAACACATGTTAATTTTCCAAATAGCTGTCTTCATCACCCAAATTGTCCTCTCAAACACATGTTAAAAGTTTCATGGAGGAAAGTGCTCGAGACAGATCAGATCAGAGCCACATGGGCGCCCTTTATCGTCTCTAAACGTTCAAAAACTAATTCATGGAGGAAAGTGCTCGAGACAGATCAGATCAGAGCCACATGGGCGCCCTTTATCGTCTCTAAACGTTCAAAAACTAATTCTGTCTCCATCGCAAGGCCTAGAGCTTTAAATTTTGAAGACTACACAACCACTCAGTGTCCAGATCGACTCCAGACTGGCAGTATTCGTAGAGACTGAACTTTTAAATTTTGAAGGATCCTCAACCCTGCAAGCATTATTTAATTAGTTTAATTTTTTTTTAGGGTTTCTTTTTACTTTTAGGCTCCACACCACGTTTCTTTAAATTTTATTTTTTAAAAATAATATTTTATATTTTCAGATTATTTTGATGTACTATATTAAAAATAATTAAAAAAAATAAAAAAATTTATTTTAATATATTTTTAAATAAAAAATACTTTAAATCATTACCACTACTAAAATCTGATATACACCCTTAATATATTATTTACTTAGTTTAATTTTTCATACAGTTAGAAGGAGCGACTCTCATTCTTATTGAATTGAAGAATCCTATATTCATAATTAAAGTGAATGTTGATAAATATACCTATCCTCCTAGTAAAAACGAAGTCAAGTTTAATTATATCATTTATTGCTTTTTATTTTTATCTTTTTAATTATTTTTTCTTTTAATTTTGTATTTATATATATGATATTGCATGCATATAGATAAAGAGTATAAAATCATGTTTAGTTAGATAAAAAATAATTTTTTTCTTTAATTTTTCCTTTTAACAGATTTTTACATTGAATGGTTAGATAGAAACTGAATATATATTTCTAGTCATTCTTTGTTCATCATTTGTTGATTTTAGGATTTGTTTTTATGGTTGAATTTTATTCTCAAAGTGTTATTCAAATTGTTTTTTGGTCGAAAAAAAATATTAAATTAATGTTTTTATAGATATTTTTTTAATAATTTAGATATTTTGATGTAAAAAATAAAAAAAAATCTCAAAAAACATTTTTAATTAAAAATTATTTTTAAAAAATCACGCTCCACCGCATTGCCAATCACAAAATCTAAGAACATCTTTAAGGGTAGATGCTATTTACAAGAGCCAAATTGGTAATATATATATATATAATTTTCCATTAGAATAGTCAATTTTATTTTAATATATTTGATACACAATTATTTTAACAGCCTGATATGATTTAGTTAACTTGACAGATGTAAAAAAAATCCAGACAATTCTTAATTAATTAAATATTAAAGAATGAGATAGAAAAAAATCAATTATAATAAAGAATAAAAAAATAATCTAAGTTAACTCGGGTGAACTCACTAAACCCATGACATGAATCATGAGAGCAGGATAATCTTGTAAAAAACAAACAAAAAAAACATAAATTAAAAAAATCAAGTGAAAAAAATAGTGAAAAAAACACTATTATAATCAATTGTATTTTGATATTTTTATAAGATAAGTAGGAATAATATTTTAATAAAAAAATAAAAAAAATAATATTTTGTTTTGTACTCCATTTAAGCATGTAAAATAAATATTGAAAAACTAAAATAATATATATATTTTTTTATTTTCTGCATTTCCCTTCATATGCTCGAAGAGTGGAAGAGTCATGGGGAAAAAAATTTGGGTGCGAGACTTGTGCATCAGACACGTGTCGGTCCTTCATTGATTAGATTTTAAATAATATCTTTGAAATCTGCACCTAACCAATCGCTGGCTTTTTCTTGTTGTCTTGAAGCATCAGTGTTTTTCTTTTCTTTTTACTTGAGAAAAGGAGAGCTAAGTTTCATTCTCAGAGCTTAAAATTACGTTCCATAGTGGAAAACCCTTCCTCAGACAAGAAATTTAACATGGCAAACATTAGATTGCTCTCTACAAGCATGGTTCAAGCCACTACCGACAAGGTGACAGATGAGAGGATTGAGTTGACTCAGTGTGATCTCAAGCTTCTTCTAGTAGATGCCATCCAAAAGGGTCTTCTCTTCCTCAAACCCAAATCATTAGAAGATCAAAACTCACTGATCCAACACTTGAAAACCTCACTTTCTCGCACACTAGATTGCTTCAATCCTCTTGCTGGTCGCCTAGCCACAGTAGAACATGATGATAACACGGTCTCCTTCTTCATTGACTGCAACAATGCAGGAGCCCAGTTTGTTCATGCCGCAGCGGATGGTGTAACCATGGCTGACATCCTCCAGCCAGTTTATGTTCCTCCAATTCTCCACTCTTTCT
>Ga0307508_10001473_pt1 | contig 26386 bp, 30 predicted proteins | sample 9_EM_MG_FD_203089 | JGI IMG/M metagenome (GOLD analysis project Ga0307508, IMG submission 203089) | Populus trichocarpa ectomycorrhiza microbial communities from riparian zone in the Pacific Northwest, United States - 9_EM | ecosystem: Host-associated > Plants > Roots > Unclassified | place... | reverse complement strand
GTAGAATCTAGAGTATTCGAAGCCGAGACACCCGTACATACTGTTGGCAGTGAGCTTGAGTGCCTGTTGCTTGATGTCGTACTGTGTTGGGCACAAGTGTTGTTAGTCCCTGGCTTCGTACGCCCAATCGTTCCAATACCTGAAGTAATTTTGCATGCGTTGTCGAGCGGTCTTTCATCAGAGATTTGACCTGTCTGCGGCGCTGCACGAGCGCTGCGATGAGCCGAGGTAAAACACCCTGCGGCACTTCAGAGCCCGGGGGTTCTGGGATCTTGTCCTCTCCCTCCTTTAAACACGTCAGAAAGGCACCCCGGACGAAAACAGAAACCACACACGTCCTCCGGCACCCGCTCTACAGTGGTGAAATCGATGTTATACTCCTGAATGATACTAGGATAGAGCGAATTGAAGTCCATAACCAGAATGAACTTGTCCCACAAGCCGCGCTTGGGTTCAAACACCAAGCCGCCCTTGTACTTGTCTCGTTTGCTTTTACTAGTTTTCGTCCCGCCGCCTTCGCCGTCGGCGTCATCGGCTTCGGGCTGGATCTTGGGCGCTTTCTTGCCAAAGGTCTTGTCGGGGCAGATGTATTTGAGCTTGTGAAACTCGTGGAGCAGAATGTATTCGTTACGTTCCGCACGTCCGCCGTTCAGAGTCTTGTTCCTAAGGGTGTTGTATAGTTTGTTTGGCTTCAACACTACACTAGTGGAACGAATGCTCACCAAGCGTTCCCAGCAAGATTCGTAAGTTGTCTTGTCAATGGTAATATCTGTACCTTGGACGCGATGGCCATCTGGTAATGGGCATCAAGCTCACAGTGCCGCACGAACGTCATAAGCATATCCGGCGAGGAAACACTCCCGTCAAAGTATGCCGCAGTATCGTCTGGGTCAATATCTTGTCGTTCGGATTTGAGATGTGTCTTGCACATTTCGCTGAGAGACCATGTCGTAGATGAGATCATGCTCTATTTGTAAAGTCGATCAACAAAGGGTCATATGCGAATAATGATGGCATACGCGGGCACCATCACTGGCGAGGTCACATAGCAATCGACCCGCAAGAAACTTGATGTTCGTTCCTTGTCTTCCAATCGGAATCCATTTCGACCTCCGGAATCGTCCAAGGCGAGACCAGTGTTCGATACGGACGTCTTTCATTCGTCCTACAAGGACATCAAGGGAAACACCCAGGAAGTCATGGCCCACCAAGACATCGGGGTCTGCTTTGAACAACGTGACTAGAGGGAAGAACAATCAGGACAGTCCGCCATCCACGAGCAACTGAATACTTGCCAAGAAGGCTGTTGAGAAGCATACGCTCGTTCTGCATGGGTGATATCATACCCCTCCCATTGGCCCTGGCCCGGCTCTCGAAGTTGGAAGGGAATCTGTCCAGCGGACGTACGAATGTATGCACTGAACACGGCAACTGCTCTGGCGGTGTCGGGTCGTCCAACTGTACTGCAGACTAAAATCAATTGTTTGCAGGCACGTTGCGGATTGATACTTACCATCACGCCAGATCCGTCCCGAAACACAGACCACCTCACGTTTGTTTTCGCGGTGATTCACCACCGTACGCACAGCTAGACTCATGATGGTCAGGGGTGGTGGTTCCGGAGCACCGTCGACCATAGGGATCACATCCTTTGGATCGGAAACACTTGCTTCGAACTTACACCAAGAGATCTGGGCCACCTATGTTAGCGAGGAACGGAACGGGTATCATAACTGCCTACGCCTTGGTTCTCCACAGCTGGGCTCTTTATGGTCAGCCAGCAAGGTCCCATGATCTTCCGCTTCAGAACGAATGACTCGAAGATACTCGTATTTGTACCAAAAATCTTGTAGATATTCGGCGAACAAGCATCCATGGGGATTTGCGGTTCTATTGGAATTTAGTCTACATACTTGACACGTCAGCTTATTACTCACCTTCATACGAGTATAAGACTTTCATCCACTCCGTTTCCTTTGGGATGTCTTTATAGTCAAAGGCATACTTCCGTGTTACCCAACGCGCTTTCCAGCTTTTTATCCCCATTTCTCGGCGTATCCTCTCAAAGTCATTGTACACATCCCCCTTCTCTGGCACAATGTCAGTCTCCACCATCTCCACCTGACCATCTTCGGTCTCGTCCTGGACGACACGGAGCGGTCGGGGTAGTATAAACAAATTACGCTGGATTCCCTGAATCGAAAGGCAGGCGGACGCCCAGGTATTGGAGGTCTTGTCTTTTACTTTGCCGATGAGATAGAGTTTACCGCTATGCTCGAGATAGTCCAACCAGAACATGTGTAAATTACCGTCCTCTTCGAGCGCGTTGATAGATGTCTTGGAGAACGCTGGCTTGGATCCCAGGGTGTCTTCGGAGATGACAGCGAGGGAGTCATACACAGAGAGCCACGATGGGGCGGTAAGATCGTCCTTCTTTGGCGCGTTTGCATCATTAGGGACAGGTCTCGAATCGAGTTTAACTGTGGGTGGTTCCTTCTTGACGGGAACACTAGGCTTGACATCCATATCGTCGATATCCATAAAGTCATTCATATCAATGTCCGAAAAGTCCATGGACGCGTCGAATGCATCCTCTGAGCCACTATGAACCTCCAACTTGCCCATACGTTCGATAGCGGGCGTCACGGCCGGTGGGCCGTTGGCCACACGCGCTTTCTTTTTTGGGCTCATCATTGACGTGTAATCCTCGAAATCGCTCGACGGCGGGTTGGACACAGGTTCATCATCCGCAGCTCCATCGGACGAGTAGGCGCTGTACATGGAATCCTTTCTGTATGGCACTGGCGAAGAGGAACGATCTGGCACGAGGTCATCATAATTCAGGATGGGTGAAGGCTTTCGCTTCTTCGGCCGCACAGGAGCTGGGATGGGTGCCGCGTCAATGCCCCCCAACAGGTTGGCCATGAAATCCTCCTCCTGCTCGGCGGATACAGCTGGGCGATATGCGCTTATGGAAGGCTTAGCAGCTGGTTGGGGTGCCTTTGGCCTGACCTTTGCTTTCGTGGATGCTCCGGTCGCCCGTTTCTTGGCTGTCCAATGATCCAGAATCAGAATACAATCAGGGGTCTGAAGCATGCGTACCACTCTTGCGACTCCGCAGGTTCTCCTCCTCGTCTTCCTCGTCAGCATCATCCTGACCCGTCCAATCGTCCATGCCGTTGTCCATATACCCGCCGACACCATCGTCCACGACAAAGTCGTCCTTTTGTAGTCTGCCCTTGACGATGCTCTTGTATTGTTCTTCAGTGACCTCGTCGTACAGCGCGACATCGTCCTCGGGCTGATCGACGCGTCAACAAACGATCGAGCGCGAGTTGTGTTATTCGCACCTTCCACTTCCTAGACCCACCCTCTCGAATGCGTTTGTACTCTGCAAGCTTGTCGGCGCTGCCCTTTGTTCGTCGTGATCGTTCTGCCATCGTCGCGGTCGCGGTCGATGCGCGATACACGCCACAGGCGCGTGCAAGTATTGAAACCCCGATGTTCGCGGAGATGTTGACCTCGGCATTCATGCCGAACATGGACGGTCCGGAAGCAAAAACCACGAACGATGCTGCCATCAAGGCTCTTTGGTGCTCTCCGTCCAGCATGCCGCACGGCCAGAACGCTCTCAAGATCGTCGTATAAGGTGCAAGTGCGACGACAACTGGGTGCTTCTCGCGCCAACTCGTCTGCTCCAAGTGTTGTAAAGCCACAGGGTGAACCATCGAAATCGCCGCTCGCGACAGACACTTCAGGTCAGACCCAGTCAGATCGCCCAGAGCCCCGTCTTGCCATCGCATTCACATGTACGGCCGACGGGTGTAACCACCGCTCAGCACACACGTTCACCAAACGTTCGTACGAGCGCGGTATTGTTATCATCCAATGCCCAAGTTGCAAGAACCGGTACGGGAGCACGACTCTGTTGTTCGTACACGCTCACTCTGCATGTGCACGAACAGGCATTTGATTGCGGACAATCTTGGTTGGTTCAAGGATGATACCCAAGATGGCCGACTAAGGAACATAGAGGATATACTTCGGTTCCGAGGCGAACATGTTCAAAGAGGAAGCCTAGATTCACACGGCGTCGTAGAAGTCTCTGACAGTTAATCATGGTGAGTTAATGTAGCGCCACAGGGTTCGAACCTCAAACGCTCACCAACTTTGTCCATCAGTATCTTACTCATAGTCGTGACCTGTGCAATCGTTAATTGTTGGTACCCCCCGACTGAACACCAGTGACCCTTGAGAACCCACTCCAGCCGACATGTGCTGGTGGCCTTCCGACGAGTATCTGCCCCTGACGGGTTATGACGTCTGTTCCGACGGCAATCTTGAACATTCGAACATCCGGTGTGCTTAGCGCCACAATACTGTTGCGAAGCGCTGCCCCGCCATTTTGGCTCACTTGTTTGCCGCGCCACCCCATTCCATTCAGCTTTCACGAACTACGTAACAACAGCTCCACCGCTAGCCGGCAGAAAATGGTCACAGGAAAATGGAACAGCCCTTGTTTCAACTTGGGCGCCAAACGGCAAAGTACGAGAAGGAGGAGCGATACAAAGCTAACCACTGTTGCCCGACCAAGTCATTCCTTTTCGTCTCCTCACCCTATTTCATTCGTTCTTTTTAAGCTGTAAAATGTTTACCCTTACCACCGCTGATGCGTTACGCGCCAGCCATGCAAGCTCTTCAGAACACTCGTTAACCGCTACCCATGTCGACCTCGACACTGCTAGTCAGTCCAACTTTCACAAGAGCCTCTCCGATGTCGAAAAACCCGCGCGCTCTGTGCTTGGGTCAGCCTCACTCCAGAACTTCTCTGTGTTTGGGTCGTCTTCAGATTCATTCCTGAATGATCCACTCTATGTTTGTCATCCTGATCCTATCAGCCATATCTGCTCGCTCACTTACACGTCCAGGTCGAGTTCGAGGACAAGGATCCACGTAATCCTGTCACATACTCTCGCTTCAAGAAGTGGTGTATCACCCTTGTTGTTTGCGGGTTCACCGGTGTTACAGGTGCTTGCTCGTCGACGGTGTCTTGCGAGGCACAGTTAACTTTATTCTTCAGCCACGGCTTCGTCGTCGTTTGCGATGGGGACTAGATCTATGATGCACGATTTGCACTGTACTGAGTTCCAGGCCACAGTCGCACTTTGCGTATATCCACTGGGATTTGCACTCGTCCCGCTCTTCTCGACCGCATTTAGCGAAGAAGTTGGGAGAAGGCCAATTTACCTCGTCACTGCCTTTGCTTCGGTGTTGTGCTATGCGCTTGCCGCAATGTTCGTTCTAGTGTCTTCAGAACCGGCCACACAAACTCATTACGTTGCAGGTCCAACACAATTCAGTGGGTCATCGTCGCACGTGCCCTCGGTGGTGCGTTCGCCTCGACCGGGGCCACCCTGGTAGGTGGTACGATCGCAGATATCTGGGAACCAGTCGAGTGAGTGCCATTTCGCCTACACAACATCCGATTGTAAGCTTATGTGACCCTATTAGCCGCGGTCTTCCGATGTCTCTCTTTACACTTGTGAACATGACTTGCACAGGTTTCGGGCCGATGGTATCCGGGTGGATCGAATATGACTCGCGTCTCCAATGGAGGTGGATTCAATGGCTTCATGCAATGTTCGTCCCTTCCATCTTAACTTGGCCCTCGAATAAAGCTGTCTCTTCGGATTCAGCGGCGTGTACTTCGTGATTGCTATGTTCACAATGAAAGAGACGCGTCAAAGCATCATCCTACGGCGTCTCGCACAGCAAATGAGAGAGGAGACCGGGGATTCAAGGTATCGAGCGCGAGTGGAGGAAACACAGCCGACGTTGGGCGAGCTCATGTGGATATCTTGCACCCGGCCGATCCGTAAGTGTTTAAATCCCGACGACAACATCGTATCCTCAAAAGGCATCTACAGTGGTTCTACTCACCGAACCTATAGCAACGAGCATCAGTGTAAGAGAGGAGATCAGCATGTCCGGATGGATTCACGGTCTGATATCACAATTCTTGCAGCTCTGGGTGTTCTTCATGTGGGGCGTTCTGTTCTGCTTGATCAGGTAACGGTCTATTTATTTGTGTCGTTCTATAACTTATGGTATTTAGTTCCGTTTCGCCTCTTTTCCGGACACTATACGGATTTAATGATGGTCAAAGTGGAATGGTATACACCACCATTGTGTAAGTGCTCGCTACCATCACTGCTGCTCGCGACTCAATATTCATTCAGTGTTGGCGCTTTCATGGGGTTCGGTGCGAACATGTATCAGGATAAATTATACAGGTAAGAAAACTGTCTGCAGACACGACCCTGGCTCTCAGACATCTCTTGCAGACAAAATGTTGCCCACAAGGGTCCGGAAGCCAGATTATACCTCACATGTCTTGTGGCACTTCTGTTTCCTCTGGCAATGTTCATGTTTGCATGGACTGCCTCGCAACAGATTCATTGGATCTGGCCGATTATTGCATTGACGGCAAGCCTGTTTTCAACTTCCTTGCCGAAATGGTCCTGATTACTTTGCGTCCAGATCTTCATGTTTGGTGCCTTTATTGCATACTTGATCGTGTTCTTGTATTTGGCCGACTGGTAAGGCTGCTATCTCAGTTTAGTTTGATAGAATTTTCTGATTCCTCCACTAGCTATGGCCCCTATGCGTCTTCTGCTCTCGCTGGGCAAAGCCTGTGCCGTACGTCAGCCATTTACCGGATGGATGATCTCGAGTTCACGCTACCAATGTGTTTACAGGCAACATGGGCAGCTTTGCCTTTCCGCTCTTTGCAGATTACATGTTCGCTGACCTCACATACAAATGGTCCAACACGCTGTTCGCAGGCGTAGCTCTCCTTATCTTTCCTGTCCCCTTTGTAAGTTGAACTCGGTCGACTTTCCTCTCATTACCGCTGATTCGATCTCTCAGGTTCTGTTCTTCTATGGCTCCTCTCTCCGTCGACGCAGTCCATTATGCAGCAAAATCCTGTCCCCTGAACAGGACGCCGTGAGCAATGCCGACGGTAAAGTCCATACCCCTCGTTTGCCTGGTTAGACCCTCCAGCTCCCCCACTGCCTCGACCCGACTTGTAAGTACACGAGGTTAGAATCGTATCATGAAGTTGGACTTTATTTATACGAATATTTATACCATGGGTCTTATACCTTATCAGTTATTTAATCGTTTCTTTCAGCTTTTTCCTCGTTTTTCTTCCTTGATACCCCCAACGCCGATGTCACCGGTGGAGTCCCTCATTCAAGATACCTATCATAGATCCCTTCCGTAGACTCTCATTACATCACAATATATAGATGTCGTTCACAATCCTCTGTTAAAATCACTGTAATGCTGCACATTATTTCAAGTTGGTTGTACGGGTTGGTAGGAAACATGCAAGGAAATTTAAGAACAGTGTCCAAATACTCCGTTGAATCGATGTAGCTACCAGCGAGGACACCTATTCCCTCCACAAATTCTTCGGTAACAAGTAACCAACCCGCAATGTTAACCCGACCACGGCCACCATCACCCAATATGCAAAATAGCCTCCCATGATATGCTCCTCGATGCTGAGTGAATAAGCAGAGTTCACGGCTGCCGGACCAACAGCACGCATGACAGAGACGGCCACCTGCGCAATGCCATTAGTCGCGCCGATCGACGCCTTGTTCGGCGCAGCGGCACTTATAAAGATAGACACGACCGCTGACGGGATGTGAATCATCAAAGCGACCATCTCGTTACAACGGGCTGACTTACCGAAAGAAAAGGCCACGAACACGAACAAGGTCATTTGGGGTCCTATAAGAAACCAAACGAAATAGCTCAGGCTATACACCCGTGCTACAGCGTTAATCACCGGGAACAGTGCTATGGCAGGGAGGCACAAAAAACAGACACCAAGAACGGTGTTTTGGCGCCGAGCCAGTCATGCATAGGAGCGATGAAAAGGTATTGAATGAAACCACCCGATATCCAGAGAACAGAAAGGTGATGAGCCACGAGAGTGCCGTGAAAGTCGCCGAGACTGAACAGGGAAGGAAGTACGGGTATTCGTTGAAAAATCCAGATTTACCAAAGATGTTGGGGAATCTTTCTGCGGGCCTCGCCAGAGACCCGCCGACCAGTGGTCTTGGAGGTTGTTTAGCACAAAAAGATGGGCATACGGTGAATGAGGACAACAAACCCCACTGTCGTACCAACGTTCCAAGCAAATGATAAAATGTTCCAGGCTCGCGCGACATTATGTAGTAGAATCTGTAATTTCGATCACCGTGCTCTTCATTACACCAATGTTCCCATTCAAAGCGCCATTAAGACACCGACTTCGACCACTTCGTCAGTCCCCCCCCAGAAAGCAAGGTGTTCCAGACTTGCTCTCACCTGAGAACGAAACTTCAGAACGTTTTAGACAACCCAAAGCGCCACATCGACGCAGATAATTCAAGAGTCCCATCATGATTACGGGTCTGCGGCCGATTTGGTCTGACATGCGACTCCAGTGAAATATTGTGCAGGCTTCGGTTAGAAAGAATAATGAATGCTAGTGAGTTGAAGGCATGCTGGACGTGCACTTACAAAACGTAAAACGTCCTCCTAACCAACCCCGCGCCGAATCTCAATCGTAGCCAATCGCTGAAAAGACTTACCAAACCCACATGCGCCAGCCAATCAGCGGCCAACGTTTCTGGACGGTCCCCAGTCTCCGCCGTCCCGCCGCCGGCTAGCTTTGCACCGCCACCATTCCTGATGTGGAAGTCGCGGCTCGGGCGGCTCGGCGTCTCTGATCGATCGATCGGTCCCTCGTGCACCTGTGCTTGTGCCACGATGCGCCGTGTTCGCGTCCCGACGATCGACTCGGCAGTACTTCCTCCACGACGGCGCGTTGACTCGGTGTGCGCGGCGGAGGAACACGACGACGTGACAACAAGAAGAAACCTTTGCCGAACAAGTCGAAAACAAGCACCCTCCAGGCCTCTCGGCTGCTGTCATGTCGGTCGAAGGATCGGTTGCAGGGTCCACCCCCTCCGAGAACCACTGACCATCAAAGCTGTCCCAGAAGGACAGCACGCTTGGCGCGACTCCGAACCGTCGTCTTTGACGGGTACAGCCCCATCGTATTCAACCAGTCTCGACACATATTCCATCTATAGCTACAAAGGCGAGAAGAGACGGGCCCGCTCGAGACCCGTGTCTCTGACTCCGACCGTCGTGTTCGACCAGTCTCGACACATCTTCCATCCCCAGCGTTGAAGACGATAGATCGCCGAAGCTCAATCTCAGAACGTACGGAAGACGTTCCGACCGCGTCCCCTTATCATTTTCAGTCGTTCGGCGACAGGATCTGATTTTTTCGTACGAGCAAGGATTATTGGTCAACAATGATGCTGCAGGAGTGTAGTAAGTAAGCTATGGAGATACGCTACACAGGTACGGGGGTCGGCGTAACGGGGCGGGCGTGCTTCGCACGAGAGAGATGTAGGCTGTCATTATTTAAAGTGGATTAAATCGACGTCCTGGATGTGGGGGTCTATGGGTGTTGATGATGCGGTGGGTTGCGAGGCCGGGGGCACGGAAATGGAACAACTAGGGATACAGATAGAGTCACGAAACCGTACCGGGAGCGAATATGAGGGGAAAAGAGAAAACGCGGATACTCATATGGAGTGCGGACAACTCCGCAGCATCGGCCCGGGGTGACTATGTACACCGCACCGCTCACTGAGTCACACGAAATATAAATGGAAGATGTCACAACGTGCTCAAAAAAAATACAAGTAGAGAACGGACTACAAGTACGATAGTACGATCGTACAAAGGGTAGAAAAAAATCACGAAGCGCCCAATACATCCTCAACCTCAGCATGATTATCTTCGTCAGCGTAGAATACGAGTGTGATGGCAAATGTAGTATCTATGGTCTGTCTTGCTGCCTGCCTGCCTACCGAATGGAAGCAGCTTGAAGCCTGGCCAGCGGCAATAATGGTTACAGACATGCTGTTCTCGAAAAGCCCAGTGAGCGTGAGTGACACTATGAGCATGGATGTGTGAGAATCTGCAGGTCCGTCAACAGTCTTGTGCTTCGAGCTTGGACACCGGGGTAGGATATAAGTCAACAGCACGCATTAGGTTAGCTATATTCATGAACATGTGATTGCCTTACTATTCTTGACATCAAGGTCGGCTCCACCACCTGACTGCAATGCTAACTTGAGCTGGTCACAGTTAGGAGAAGCGGACACTGCAGGTGATCCACTTCTTTGGTGGGGGGGATCGAGCTGATGTACTGCTGTCAGTGCGGTTGTGCCGGCGCTTGGAGGCTGTACTCTAGTAGTCATTTAGCAATAGTGTAAGCGTATTAATGGTTCGACTTACAAGGCCTTCATTGACACTCGATGACTAAGCAATGAGAACCTTGACCGTCGCGATTCCCCCCAGCATCTTTATCACACATCTACTTTCGGGAACGTCGACATCAAGACGGACTTGTCTAGCCTGAATAATCTGGTGCTCGCGCATCCGTGGCTCCGTTGGCTTCTGAATCTTGATCCCAGGACGAAGCCGAACCGTTCACCCCAGTCGATGGGGACGGCGGTTCGGGTGCTTTGTTCACCGATACGCGCTCTCCCTCATCATCAAATACCATCCCATCATACCTCCAACTCGACAAGCTTACCAGAGCGTTACGGCTACTCGTGCGTCTCATACAGCCTTTTCGTTCCGCTGTCCTACAATGAATACAAGCGTGTTGCCTCTGATCATGCCATCGTCGTGCAACTACTGAAGAGCGTTTTACCGCACTATCTCCCATGGCAGGTATGCATATCTTGTGGTTGATTCACATTGTTTCATGCAACGTATATCATCCTCTCGTTGTACCTTGTGTGCCGGGCAGCCGCCCCGGGACTAGTCGACTGTGATGCGTTCATTTACGCAACCAGGTCGTGTTGAGAGATAGCGCGCCACAGCAGCGACGACGACTTATAGATTGCAGCCCTGGCAAATGCAAGGGACCAACACGACTCCGACTGTGATTCAGGCACATCGCATCGCTCAGAGCCATCTTTCATTGTTGCATCATGTCTGTGAACCGCTACCGCCTTTTTCTGGTTTCTGCCCTAGGATCGCTCGGCGTTTTAATCCAACCTTTCTGTGCCCGAATCGATGAATCAAGATTACGATCATGCGTTCGATGTACTCCTTGGGATGAACGATCCATCGCTCGCTCTATCCAACCCACCAGTCCGCTCCGTCCTCCGATGCCCATCGTTCTCTCACAAGGCGCGCAATCGACTCCGTTGATGTACACACTTTCCGGGGATTCTCCTTGTACGCAATGACTTGATTGTATGTTTTTGCATCCCACACATGCGCTTCGCCCGAGCGTGTTCCCACAACGAGATACCGGACAGTTGTCGCTTCCAATGTTGCGATTTGCTTGCCGTCTTCCACCCGCTACAGTTGAACATCACCTTGACCGCCGCTCAAGACGTAATCGCCATTCACTGAGAACGTCACCGCATATAATTCCCTACCGACAGTGACTTCCATCATTGGCTTAAGGTGTTTTTGCCCAACGGTCGGCGTCAGCTAGTCTGGTGACCAGACCGGTCTATGATGCAAGCCTTCATTACCGCTGATTCGAATTCTCAGGTACTGTTCTTCTATGCCCCCTTTCTGTCGACGCAGTCCATTATGCGGCAAAATCCTGTGCCCTGCCAGTGGACAGGACGCTGCGAGCAATGCCGACGCTAAAGTCGGGCCATACCCCTCGGTCACCTCATTAGACCCTCCAGCTTCCTCACTGCCTCGACCCAATCAAATTGCCGATCAATCAGCGCCGGATGTTTCATTTCTCCTTCGATTCGTCCTCTACGAGGTTAGTCGTAACATGAACTTGTACTTTATTTATGCGAATATTCATACCATATGGGTCTTATACCTTATCAGCTACTTAATCGTTTCTTTTCTTACAGCCTTTACCCCATCTTCCTTCCGTGATAGTTGCACAGCTGTACATTACTCCGGCAATAAGTTATCAACTACGAAGGTGATCGACAGCCACGAAAGCGAGGGGTTTCAACACAGCGTGCGTTCACTATGTAACACAATCGTCGTCAACTGCAGATTCAAGACTATAAAAACACGAAAATACTAGGTGCTACATGCGAGGTAAAAGTAAATATACCACAGAAAAATCGTAAAAACGTGAATTTCGTATCCGGTTGGTGCAGGAAAAGGTCGAAATATGAGCTAAATAAAATTTCCATGTTATGAACTAATTTTTTACAATGAATTGTCCAAAGATTTCAAACGCAGACAGGTCGCTTGACTGTGGCCCTCTTGCACGATTCAGAAGCAAAAGTAGAGACCACCGACCTCTTCCTCTTCACCACGCTCTCCGATTCGACGGGCTGCTGCGCCGGTTCCACAAACAGAACTGACGATGGCTGCCGTAGAACAGACACAGCGACCTCCTCTTGAAGGAGAGGGACAGTAATCTTGACCTTGCGTCTCGCGGCATCACGAGTTTGCATTTCCTCCAAGGCAGTCAGTGATCGGTGTCGTGCACGGTTCTCGACCACGCCACCTGCGTCCCTGGGCGTGGAGAGCGTAATCTCTACCGCACGACGAGGACCAGGGACCTCTGTGGCTGAGATGACCGCGTCGTATACCCAAACGCCAGTCGACATCGGACCATTGACAGACTTTCTCCGCCCGATGCATCTCTTCTTCAACACGCGACTGGCTTCTGGCTTCGCAGGCATCGCGCCCAAGTGCGGGTGCTTCGATGTGCTCGATGGCTTAAATTTGGCCGACGCACCGAGGACAGGGCGGACAATGCCTCTCTTCTCCCCTTTTTCCTTCATGCTCGCCGTGGCATCCCTAGGCACCGCGGCCGAATGTGGGTGCCTCGTTGTACTCGGTGGCGGTGGCTTAAACTTGACCGAAGCACCGAGAACAGGATGGATACTGCTGCGCTTCTCCCCTCTTTCCTTCATGCTTGCTGTGGCGTCCCTGACGACGTTCTGAACCCGTTCCGCCAGGGGTTTAAATTGTGACTTGGACGTCTCTACAGCGTCCTTGACCTTCTCCGCCCACTCGTCCAGATCGTACAGCTTGTGCAGCATGAGCTTGAACGTGAACGGGTAGCGTTCTCCGAGCGGAAAGATTGGGTTCTCGGGTTCTGCTTCGACCTGGTCCGATGGTTTCATCGCGTCAACACGTGGCGTTGGGTTTTTGGCTACGAGTATTGTGGAAGGCGCGCTGGGAGGGGTGCCGCGAGGTGGTTTGGCCGTAGGCACGGCTTGGGCGCGTCGGGGATGCTCCTCGTCGCGTAGGGCGCGCAAGGAAAGGATCGTGGATAGGTTCTTGAGTACGGGGGCGAACTCTGCGGGCACGTTGGCAATGTCATCTGCGGAGATGACTTGACTGGTGTCCCCAGTGAGTGCCCACCGGGTGCGCCGCGTCGCGACGCGGTCAAATAAATCGAAGAGACGGGCAAACTCTGCCGTCTTGGAATTGGCTTGAGCTACAGAGGTGAACGTCATATTAGTTGATTAAATTAGTGATAACGCGGGAGGAGGGGGGATCGCAGGGGGAGGCGTAATATTAGGGTGTTGATGTCAGACTCGGATGAAGGGGGTCGCTCTCAAGGGAGGGGATGGCCTCTTGCCACTCGAGGGAAAACTTGAAGGACTTGTGACATCTTTATATCACCAACGCCGTTTTGTGGTTTGTTGTTACCGGCCTTCACGGATTCGGGATCTGTGGAATTTTAGCGTTTCCGATCAAGGTGTGGACGTGACCGCTGCCGAGTGGCCCACTACCTTGCGATTATCATTCCATTGTTCTTCCACAACGATGTCCACTTTCGAGCCGCCACTTTACGTTCGCAATGTCACCAAAGAGGTGCTTCGGTTCTTCCCTAGCGACGCTGGCAACGTGCTTTAAAGTCAACCCCTGCCCTAAACGTCGCATCTCAATATTGTTGTACGTTGCCTAACAGAAAGTTGCTATGCATGATTAAGCACAGAGGAGAAGAGGACCACGGTGAACTAAGTGCGCAAAATCCGATGACAGCGCGAACCAACGAGCTACCAACCCTCGCAGACAATGCTTGTGTGGCCAACGCCAACTAGTCCCAAGGTCGCCTTCTTACTCGCACTCTCCCGCCACTACGAAGAACGTACGTCTTGGACATCCTTTGCCAGTCCCCGACCCTACGTTGGTCCTCAGAGGGGAGAATCCGTGCGAAAAATGAACTCCAGCTAATCGTTCGTAGAGACTTGACCTTCTGGGCGAGCGCCAAGCTCGCTTCGAGTTCGCGTGTACGCACATCGGGGACAGAAACCATGATCGGGCAAATCGGACACAATTCGGGGCCGTGGGGAAATGGAGGTACCTCGTCGAATGGCATGTTCATCGCGGCGTCCGAGTCATGTTGGGCTTCCTCATCTTCCGTGTAGGACACATGCTCGAGGCGTGCGGTATTCGGGGATTCTGTTTGACTAAGGACCGTTCCCGTTTGTGCCAAGTTGTGGTTCTGACCGAAGGTAGTGTGCAGGTCGCGCGAATAGGCTCTTGGACTATCGTAGTGATCGATATGCTTCTCGAGCATCTCTTCGTCCGAAAGAAATATTCCCAGGTAAAGGTCGGTCAACTTGGTAAGTGGCTTCAGTGCTTTTGCGAATGTGCTCTGCGAAAGTGTTCGATAATCAAGGGATAGCGGGTGGAGAAACGTACTGTTAATGATGCTACTGTTGGGAAATGGTTGGGTATAGGAGAATGAATGACAGCTGAAGAGCTATCTTCGAAGCAAGCCCAACAACAGGACACATCGAGGTGCTCGGAACAACTGAGATGAAGGGACATTAGTCCCGGAAAAGCCCCAGACACCATGCCCAAGAGCAAGGCATCGATTCGCCATAACTCTGTGAGAGTCAGCGAGGTGAGGTGAACCATCGGTGAATTCGTCAAAGGGATGACGAATATTTGCATCGAGCGAATTTTCTGAGTTGACCTCACTTCCGCTGCGAAAGAAATATGGAGGGCCCGCAGACTGTCCATAAGACCTGGTCTCCAAGGTGCCTTTGCGAGGTCCCCAGATTGTGCCGTCAAACTCCTGGATGAAACAGGCTAAAGGGTGGTTATCCGCAGCATATATGCGCTCTGCTTACTTTACCCAGTGAAACCCCACACATCCCCATGTAGGATTACTTCGCGACACCATGGATACGTGCATCTTCGCGAGAGAAGTAAGCTGTTTCGTGGAATGTATATTCAAAGAGGTCATGTATCTCTGCAGGGCTATCCTCCGAAACTGAGAATTGACCTCCGACAGGGCGCGGAGAGCACGGAATGAACGATATCGTTGATGAAAAAGCTCGACGATGTATTCGGTTAGCTCCAGGGGTAAACTGTACCGTTTCGGAGCCATCAAGATGAGGTTATCAATAGACACTTTCCGAGTCTGACACTCCAGGGGTGGGGAAGTGAACCTGTGCGAAGTCGGAGAGGAAGAAAAGAAGTCAAATTGGGAGTCATCTGAGTAGAGGAGATCTGGCGAGTCGACTGTATCCGACATGATGGCCGACGAGGACCAAGTGTGTTACCGAGCGTCATATCTGCGCGATTCCACCTTAAAACCGTACCGATCACGTGTTTCAGACATCCAGCATCACGTGACTTTAATGGATTGACGGGTACAAAGTGTGGCAGGTTGAGCAGTTTACTAGATCACCGACGAACGGATGAGTGGCCCAGAACCGCACAAACCCCCACGTCAAGATGGGGACACGACACTGAGCCCATTGCACGCTCTGCAGCTCCGCGCGTTCCTCAGTGCCGCGGAAGACGTCGAGGTGGACCCCGACACCATCGAGGACCTCTTGGAAGGACTCAGCGATGATATCTGCAGTGAGATGACCGAGCTTGATAGCGATGGGGAAACCTCAGATACAGAGGATCTTTCTCTCCTTGTACAAGAACAGTACACACCTCCTGCAGTGGTTGGCACCGCGGACCTCGAGGATGGTGAGGCTGAGTCTCCTGAGATCTGCGCCTTGGAAGAGGAAGGTGGGTAGGTGTATAATTCACAAACCAGAATATCCTCTCTCTTGCCATCACGCTCTTCAGCACGACATGTAGCACTCATAGCCACGTTTAGCTATACAGGCTTGGACCAGGGACGAAATTCGGAAAATGATGCACCACCTCAAGGAACGCGGTAAGCGCTTTCCCCAGTAATATCACAGCTTAGTGACTTACTTTGCCCAGGAATGAGTTCATTTGTTCGAGAATATGTCTTCGCGCAGAACATACCTATTGTCAAGCTACTGTTTGCATTTGGTATTAGTCTAGTATGTCGTATATTTCTTTTTTTTTCTCCCCCACTCTTTCCTTAACGTTCTGCTCAGTGTCCAGAACTTAGAAATAAGCGTCCAAAGACGCTATTGTATTTCCTCAGAGTGGCAATATCAAGAGAGTGAGTCGAATGTCGAGGTGTTGTCAGAGCCTTTGGACTGAGCCCGGCCGACCAGATTGCATCTGAGAGAAAAACTTCCACAGTACAATACGATTTCTGACGCAATCGCTCTCATAAGGAACTCGAAACGTATCATGGTATTGACCGGTGCAGGCATTAGTATGCCATTTTCTGTTCAGCCCGCATGTTTCCTGAGAATATCCAGGTGTCTCTTGTGGTATCCCGGACTTTAGGTCACGCAACGGCCTTTATGCGACGCTGAAGGAAACGGGTCAATACGACTTAGACGACCCTCAACAAATGTTCGTCGTCTGCTCTTATGGCTAAACACCTCTTTAACACCACTCAGGTTCGATATACACTACTTCAAGGAAAATCCCAAAGGTAAAACCGCCGTTTGTGCCCTGGACGGTTCTAACTACCCTTCCATCGTATCGCCCCACTAATTCAGTATTCTAGTGAGTGTACTTCTTCATTTCAGTACCCTCAGGGTGAATACTAACGCTTTACGCAAAGCTCCTTCGCAAGGTACGAACCACGCCAGTGCCAGAAAATACCAAATCCTGACAATTATTGTCCAAGTCAAATATACCCATCTAATTTCACACCCTCCCCTTGTCATGGATTCATCAAACTTCTAGAAAACAAAAACAAGGTACTGTTTTCCCTAATGTCGCAATTTTGGTCACGAACAAATTCTGCGACTTGGGCCATCGTAGCTCCTTCGGGTATGTACACCACGTGTTTGGTTCCGTTTACCCCACCTAACCGCCTAAACTGGACGCAGAATTACACACAAAACATTGACACACTGGAGTCCATCGCGGGCATCACACGCATCTTGCAATGTCACGGCTCCTTTAAGACGGCTACATGTCTTCAATGTCGGATCAAGGTCCCAGGTGTCGAAATTGAGCGTGAAATTCTCGACCAGCGCGTCCCATACTGCAAAGCATGCCTCGAGGCGCACAAGACTGCGGAAGCGCAAAAGAGCAAAACTACCAAGAAAAAGAGAAAAAAGAGGAACGAATGGGAGGACGATAGCGATGAGAGTGACGATCTACTTGTAGGCGTGATGAAGGTAGCCCCCGGTTCGCTGTCGTTGAGGTTCAATCTGACGTCTCTGTCTTCTACCCTTACAGCCCGACATTACATTCTTTGGGGAGAAACTTACGGACGACTTTGATCAAGCGCTGTTGGATGACCGAGACAAGGTTGACCTCTTGTTAGTCATCGGTACATCGCTCAAGGTCTCCCCCGTGTCCGAGATCCTGTGTGCGTTCGACTTTGTTGGCTCTCCTCATTCTACTGACCCACCCTGACCTAGCTCATTTACCACATTCCGTGCCGCAGGTCAGTGAACAATCCCAAGAGTCATTGTCATAACGACGGATCACTCGTTGCGTTAGATACTCATCAATAAGACACCGATAAGGCACATCAACCCAGATGTACGTCGTCCATGTTCCTGCCCCCAACGTGCCCAACCCGACAAACGGTTTTAGATTGTTCTCCTCGGTGATGCGGATGAGATTGTGCAGCATTTATGCAAGCAGCTGCAGTGGGATCTTCCGCCACTTCTGAATGCCAAAGGACTCGAAGTACCGCGGGCTCAGACAAACGGAAAGAGAACGTCGAGCGAAATGATGGGTCGGGCAGAGCCCATGAGCGTCCAGGGAAGGTAACGTGGTTTGTGCTAGGAACTTTGATCATGCTACTGACCTAGAGTCAGTCACGTTTGGCTGTTCAATGGTGCAGAGGGTGGTAAATGGGTAGAAGACATAAAGGAGAGATACAGCAACGGCACGAACGGGGCTACCGCTCAGTCAAAGAGCCAACCAGAACCCCAAAGGAAGAGAGCGCGAGTCAGTTGACCACCGTTGTTACCATCTCGCGGACGATAGGCTCCACCATTATCCACCTAGATGAGTCAAAGAAAGATGGTTCATCAGAATACGGGTCCACATGACATGTCAGGGGGTAAGTAAGATGGTATTATCGATCGTTTCCCTCGAAGAGAACCTCCCCGTTCCCCTGCACGGGTATAGTAATCTTTCCCAGTGAGCTTCGGCTCTGTTTTGCGGAATGACGTCCATTCCTTCCCGGTGCGCCAACGAAGTCAGGTAAATGTGAGAAGGTGCCATTGGGATGGTGTGTTCCCAAGGAAGACACGAAAAACTCTTCGTTGTCATCTTCCTCCTCCATGAATGCCGGATCGTAACCAACGGGGACCGAAGAACGCAAACGCCAATTGCGAATCGTGTTGAACGTGCCCCTGCGTAGATGGGTCGCATACGAGTACAACAGGAGCGCAAAGTATATCTACACACGATCGCATGTCCAACATCAGTGACCAGCGCCACCGAGCCAGACGTTTTTGTGCGTCTCACCTTTGCAAGCCAAGACAAGGCGATCACTGCGGCTGCAACGCCCTTTTCTTCGTGCCAAAGGATATTGGCTGCTGAGGCCACCTGCGCCTCGGTCATCGTGTGATTCACCCCAGCACCGAGTCGAATCGCCTCTTGCGCAGCTGAATTGGCTACTCGTCGACCGTCATGTGGCGTATACACCCACCACACGACGGCAAAGAAGAACGTCCAGGCTGTCGAGAACATGTGATCGACGAAAAAAAGATGTGCAAAGTAGAGCGTCTGTTGCGCGTTTTCCTTTTTTTGAGGGAGGTGGGCAAGAGACGAGGGAAAAGAAAAGCAAACGGGATTTGAATCACACAGACAAATATAAAAAAGACAGGTGGGGGGGTGAGTCGGGAAAGACTGACCTCCTTGACTGCCTTGAGACCCCATCCGAGCGCGACCAACCCGAGGAGGGAGTAGAGGTACAAGCTAAGTTGTGCAAACGATCCTCCGGCGCCCGTCAAAACCGAAATGAGGCCGTAGACGCCTGCTGCCTTGTTAAAGAGCTAACGACACTCGTTGAGCGTTCGGACGTGGGGAGGATAAGAACACCACTTACGGCGAACAATAGCGCGATCGTGACGCCGGTCTTGAGGTCGAGGAGACCGAGAAAGGTGGACATTGGCCAGAGCCGCCATTCAGGACGAAGCATCAGTTTCATATGCAGACATATACCAAAAGGAAGGCGTGAAAGTAAACGACAGGAGCTCGAGGAAGACTTGCGTCGTCGGCTAGTGGCAGGGAGAGGTGCTGACTAAGCAAATGTATTCATCTTGTCATTGAAGCTGACAGTAACCAATCACGAGACGAGAAGCCAGAACTATGTGTAGACCAAGTTATACTCTTTGGATCAGCACTCCAAAGGTGAGTGCAAGCGTTTTGGAGACTAGTTTTGGAGAAAACGCTGCTACAACACGGTGCTGGGGTGAGAATGTTTGTGAATAGGATCAAATTCAATGTGGAGCCAGCAACGCTAGTTATGGTTACACGTCTTGCAAGATGCTCTGACAAATGTGCCTATAGTAACGAGCATACATGGCTGGATACCAGCACCAAACGTAACTGGAAGGGCATAGTAAACACGACGACCTTCAATTTTCATCGTATATCATCGTCGCAGGACTTCTGTCACATAGCGTCAGATGGAGAAAAAACCTAAAAGTCGCTGGAGCGTGGCTCACTTTGTCTCGACGCCCTAACAAAATCATGATGACATCAGAAAAGGCCGAGAGAAGTTAGTTCCTAGCAACTCACGTTCACCTTCCAAGCTACCTGGGCACTGAACTCCGTGCTCCCAAACGAAATGATCACATCAAAGCTAAGGCTATAGTAAAAACCTACTTGACCCGACATCTTCCTCTTTGGGGTCAACGTTTTCGCTGCCTCGCGCATATCAAAACAAACGTGGCAGAGCGTCGAGAATGAATCTAATATAATCGACTCAGAGAGAAATTAAAGAGATGGCGGAGAGCTCGCCTTCGTCACGATCAATCCATCGCGGATCTGACAAGGCACCTCGATAGCACAAGATGGGCAACTTGCTCACACCAAACTCCGACTGAGTTGTTCCAAACAAGGCAAACGGACAACGGAATTCCTTTAGTTCATTGGCTTGAACACCCTAAGAACATTATGATGTATCCGTGTCAAATGTCACTCGACGTACGAACAGAAACCAACCTTGCGGAGAATTGCCTGAAATGCCTTTGGGACTACAAGGTGTCCAGCTGCGCTCGTGTACCAGGTTTCTCTCCTGGAAAGATGCTCCGGATTCTCCTCGTTGACACAGTCTGCAAAGGGTGTGCCGAATGTGGCACGTGCAACGCGCGATTTCACCATATGATCGACAAGGAACGAAAGGGCACCATCCGGGACCGCTTTATGACTATACTGGATTGATAAAACACTCTCATGTCTAGACAAGATGCGTACGTACACTCTACTCGGACGGGAAAGCTCGATGCCTTGTGACTTGAAATATACCTCGAGCTGTGACCAGAACCAATTGCTCGCTCCGAACCCACCAATAAGGAACGCCATCTAGAGTCATAAACATATATAAGTCCTGTGTCTAATCCAGACCCGGAGATTGGCACCCACGGTGATGGGCATGGTCACATAGTTGCGCTGCTGTTCGAATGCGTTGATGACAGCACTGATGGAACCGTCGAAAAGTTCGGTGGCTTCCTTCCTAAAGACACAGGAATTGGTCATCACAGGCGACATCCATCAGTTCGGATGCATATCTTACCCCAAAAGTCTCAATTTCCCAGCTCTAATGTCATGGTCCGGATCGTTCTCGCGGAGACTGCCCACCTTGATGTAAGCCGGTTGTTCGGCATTACAAATGTGAAGCTTGGTTGTCTGGTCGAACGTGTTTGTGATGTCGTCTATCATTTCAGGGCTAGAGTAACGCGAGCCTTCAAGTTTTCCTGCGAGTCTGTCAGCGCACAAGCAAGAGAGTGAAAATGTCGCTTACTTTGCAACAGCCCTTTCGCTCTGCGTGTAACGAATACTGAACCCTGGAGACGGCCTGGAGACATGAGAATGAGAAGAGATGTCGTCACAGCGAAAAAAAAAAAGGCCAACACTCAGCGGGCGCAATCTCCTCAAACGACGTCGGACCAAACTTCATCGAATACATGCTCAAGTCAAGAGTTCCGCCACCGGCATCAATGACGACAACTCCCTGACCCTGAGGGTACTTTCCTTGATCAGGTACCCCCGACGCGAACAAGTCCCAGATACAAAAATGAAGACCCGCTTCACCCTCCGTTAAAAAACGCACGCGGGCACGTCCGTCTGAGGTGCCAGGGACGAGCCCAGCAAGCTCAATCGCACGTCGAATCTGTTGCTGCTGCGCACCCTCCCAGCCGTTTGGATGCGTAAAGATGAACTGTATATTGTCCTTGACCGATAGCCATATATACCTGGGGTATGATTCCTGAATGTAGGTCTCGGCACACCGAAAAAGGAATTCGATGAAATCGGTCAGAATGCGGATGATAGATTTGCCTCTTGGAAGTGGTGGGATGTCGTCGTCTTTGATGTGCGCAGATGAGAGATGTTTGGGGCGAAGGTGAAGTTTCCACCTGGCACCACAGGTGAATAGGGAGTAAGGAAGCATCTCGAGTCGTCGATGACTGACCATTCCAGTTTCACCCATTTTTCGGACATTGCCACCTCGGTCACTTCGTCCTTGAGGGCCTCGTAACCGACCTTTTTGAGATTTCCCTTGGAATCATAGTACATGACAGACGGCACTTTGCAGTCGCCTACTTGTCCCTGTCCAGGGTATCTACATAGCACCGGGTTAAGACGACACGACACGACAAGAAGGGAGCAACGTTACCTCATCACCCCTTGAGGCTGAGGAATTTCTCCTGGCTGGAGAATACAAAACGAGATACCACTGTAGGTGGTGCCGATATCGAACGCAAGGACGAGCTGACGGGTCAGCCCCGCGTATGGTTTTCGCTCGAGCATGGCTCCTCCACGATTCGGATGGGAGTGGGTTGTGAGGCTGAGGCGCAGTATATATACATACCGGGCTATCAACGCCCTATGGCAGTGACGTGAAGTTGAGAACTAGAGGGAACGTGGGTCACAATGTCACTGCCGCATGCTAGGAGGGAAAGGGGTTCTTGAGGGAACCTGCAGCCTGCAGAGCTTATCAGAAGTTCATTTCCGTCAAGAGCCATGCAGGGCGCAAAGCAGCCCACAAGTCACCACTTACGCGCTACGATGGTCTGCAGTGAGCGTGAGTTCACGGCGATTATACCTGGAAGATTTCGAGACATGGAAACACTTGAACTGCGTTTGAACTTTCCTCGGAGGTTGTGGACTGATAGATCAGTTACAAAAGCCATAATTGGAAGTCGAGCACCAACTTAGCAGTGGCGGTCCGGACCAGCATGCAGTGATCAGCGTCGACCCATTTAAACCTGCCCTTACCGTCCGTACAAACTCCCTGCAAGCAGCCTGGTGCCATGAAACACTGCAGCCGTGAGTTCTCAATGCCTCACCTCCAGCTGACCCACTGCCCAACCGCTTTATACTCAGGTCACCGGTGCCTCCCTCTCGAGGCATCCTGCATGTTGCTCTCGGATGTGTAAACTCCCTCGGCGCATCGTCAAGTTGATAGCATCCATGTCTACGCGTCGACACAATCGCGGCGAGGATACTTCTCAGCGTCACCGAGACATTGCCCCAGACCCCGTTCCCCGTTCTTCACGAGAGGTACGTCGACCATTTTTTTGGGGGCACGGAAATGTGATGATGTACGACAGAAGATGGGGTCTGCTGCCACAGCGGTACCCGAATCTTCGTCTCCCACCCGAGGTACTACCCATCCCACGTCTCACGTTCGAAACGAGAACGCACCGAGTCACTCCCTATCCTCATCCCATCCTCATCGCGACGCACAGGAGCGATTGGACGCAGAACTGGATGGCGACAAGCACCGTAAAAGATCGGCTACATCGCCCACCAAGAGCCAAGGATCCATGTACTCTCGGGAAGGAGAAGGGACCAAGATGAGAGACGAGGTATGGAACCTTGCCCGCTTTGCAGAAAAGAATGCATACTCAACGTGTTATAACCGCAGTCCAGACCACCGAAAGAGGAGGGTCAATACCGGTATGAAGGGGACCGTACCGACGACAGGCGGGATGCCCTACGTGGGCTGCATCATCCATCCCTGAAAGAAAACTTTGACCTCCATCGCCCTCCCCTCGCACATGCCAGGGACGTGCAGCCGTTCGCTTCTCCATCAACAAGTTTCCAGCGCCTTTTTGAGTCGCAGTCGAGGGAGCTCAGTGTTCTCCAACACGAACGTCGAGTAGCGCTCGAGGAACAGAAAGCATTAGTGGACGCCTATGCGGCTCTCAGTCAACAGTACGAGGAACGATCAAAGAAACTGATTGCTGCGCGCCACGAGTGTCAGATAGCAGTGGAGCAAAGGAAAGAGATCGATGATGCTTATGGAACGCTCAGACGACAGCATGGAGAGCAGACGAAGAAGCTCGATGTTGTGCGTCACGAACGTCAGTCTGCGCTCGAGCAAAAGCAAAAAGCAGAAGAGGACTATGCCGCGCTCATAGAAAAGCACGAGTCGCAGAAGAATGAATACAACATTCTAAGTAACAAGTACAATTCATTAAAGGCGACCCTCGAGCAGCGCACGTCGGAACTACAAGGTGCTCAGAAGTTCCTCACGACCGCAGACGCGTTCTCGGGATCAGAGGTCGTCAACACGCTACGGAAGCTCAATGAAGAGGTGCAGCAGAGCACCACGTTTATGGCCGAGTGGGCGGTCGAGAGCTTTATGCTCGAGACGCTGCCTGAGGACCAGGGCACGCGGAGCATTGAACAAACGAGGACGTCAGATATCTTGGGTACAAGGCTTATACAACTGCTAGGGACGAAGAAGCACAAGGACAACCCTATCCTGGTGGAAATGGCATTTCGGGCGTATCTGATATATGAATTGTATTGGGTCGCGTCACCATGGAGCGACGGAGAAGAAGAGCAGGCACACAACGTGTACATCGATGCAATATACCAGAGGATACGGGAAGGAGGTGAGACACTTTCGATACGTTGTAGAGCCATGCGTGACACTTTGACAGAGGGGCAAGCTATATCAGGGAATTGGCGTGCCCTCACACGCGCGTATACCATGCCCGCATGCATCAGCGATCCCGAACTCGCGCGCACCATTGACACGACTATCATCGCAGGTTTCTCCGACATTCTTTTGACCGCAGGTTGCACCGCGTCCAAATCGGACATCACATCTGCGCTCTGGTCGAAATTCGGAGAGAAGATCCATCATTTCGTTTCGCTTGCTGGACAAGTCAATAAAATTACTGGTGTGGGAGTGATCTCGGAGGATTTTGAAGTGCTAGTAATATGGCCTGACGTGGATTTTGACGAGAGGACGATGGAGGACTCATACGACGACGGTGATAGGGTCCGGGAGACGGAAGGACGCCAGGAAAGTGTGCTGTGTGCGACAGAATTGGGATTGGTGCAACGAATGAGCATAGGAGCTGGCACGGGACGGAAGGTGAAACCATCCGAGCTAATTGTCATTAAGCCAAAGGTAGCTCTCTTGTCGGTGATCGACATGATAGACGAGTAATTAAGTCTAGGCTGGGTTGTACTACTTTATACCAACAAGATGCCGGTCAGTATAGGAATCACACAATTGTCTCGCGAATCAGATGCAGATTACCAAAGTAACTTAGGACAAAGAAAGGGAAGAATACAATAACAATACAGCAGAGTGAGTTGGAAATTAGATGTCTACGAACGCTCCCCACGCAACCGCCGTGCAAGAGCAAGATCCTTTGGTTGGATGGTAACACGTTTAGCATGGATAGCAGCAAGGTTGGTGTCTTCAAACAACGACACCAGATAAGCCTCAGCAGCCTCCTGCAGCGCCATCACAGCAGACGATTGGAAACGCAGGTCAGTCTACAATTCTGTGAGCACATCAGTCATGGCAGACGAAACGGGGGACTGACCTTGAAGTCCTGGGCAATTTCACGAACAAGACGTTGGAAGGGCAACTTCCGAATGAGCAACTCGGTCGACTTTTGGTATCGACGAATTTCACGAAGAGCCACCGTTCCAGGACGGAATCGGTGAGGCTTCTTCACACCACCCGTCGTCTGAAGAGAACAAGTCAGCCGACGTTCAGTGTAGTTGGTTGGACTGACTCACGTTGGCGGCAGTCTTGCGAGCAGAAGACTTGGCTGCAAGTTGTTTACGGGGGGCCTTGCCTGGAATATATTGAGGTCATGTCAAGGGTAACAACACTTGCTGACTTACCACCAGTAGTCTTGCGTGCAGTTTGCTTGGTACGAGCCATTGTTTAGTGGTTGATAATAGTTGGCGGTGGTGGGTGGTAGTGGTTTGTGAGGTGGGTCACAAATAGATCTTATGACACTCATATTTAAGTTGTCGCGTCGCGTGGTCACGTGAAGTGTACGTTCCACCTATCAACAAACCGTTTACGGAAACTCAACACAGCCACTATACCCACCATATATAGCGACTCGGAGTGGTCAAATGACTCCTCATATCTCTCGCTCCTACCGCGAACACAGCAACCACACTCGCACCTTTATTCATCCACCAACTCCTCTAACTTGAAATGTCTGGCCGTGGAAAAGGTGGCAAGGTTAGTTGAAATCGTACCCGAGTTTTGTTACTCGTCTGACCAGAAGACAGGGTCTCGGAAAGGGTGGTGCAAAGCGTCACCGCAAGATTCTCCGTGACAACATTCAGGGTGAGTGTGGACGAATTGGAAGAGTGGCAGTTGTGCTAACACGGGAACAGGTATCACGAAGCCAGCCATCCGTCGTCTTGCACGTCGTGGTGGTGTGAAGCGTATATCTGGTCTCATCTACGAAGAGACGCGTGGAGTGTTGAAGATCTTCCTTGAAAATGTCGGTCCATATTATATGATCTCTCG
>Ga0307508_10001472_pt1 | contig 26388 bp, 26 predicted proteins | sample 9_EM_MG_FD_203089 | JGI IMG/M metagenome (GOLD analysis project Ga0307508, IMG submission 203089) | Populus trichocarpa ectomycorrhiza microbial communities from riparian zone in the Pacific Northwest, United States - 9_EM | ecosystem: Host-associated > Plants > Roots > Unclassified | place... | reverse complement strand
GTGACCAGCAGAAGATAGCCTGGGTAGGGACACTGTTGACCGGAACGGCCAAAGCATGGGACCTACACCGCTACGACACGCTGGGAGAAAACGACTCCTGGGTCAATTACGCAGCGGATATCCGAACCGAATACCACGGCCCCAGGGAGGCAGCCAACGCCCAGCTAAAGCTAAGCCAGCTCAAGTACTCGGGAGACATAAGGGCCTACATGACGGAATTTCGGGCCCTGAATAATTACGCCCGGGCCGCCGGCGAAAGTCTGCAGGAAAAAATTGACCTAGCAATGACGGACGCGGTGCTGGATATGCGGTTCGCGTATTACATGGGGGAATTCGCAGACGACGAAGGGTTCCTAGAAGCCACCTACCAAGCAGCGCTACAAGTGGAAAAGAAAAAAGCTCTGAAGCAGGCTAGGGAGCAAGGAAAACCCACGGGAAGCGCGACCCGAACCGAAGAAAAGCGAAGGGACGAACGAAAAAAGGAAGAAAGACGGCCAACGACGAATCGGGAACCAAGGAAAAATGACTCCCGAGCCACGAAGAAAAACGGATGGGAGTCAACGGGGGCCGCTCTGCAAGGCATACCCCAGAACGAGATAGACGCGCACAAAAAGGTCAAGGATGGATGCTGGCGATGTGGAAGAAAGGGGCACCGTACCTTTGACTGCTTCTCCTTCCAAACAGCACAAGGAACGGAGCTACCACCCGCACCTTGGAAGGTATCAGCCGTAGCTGAAGGAAAGAGGAAGAGATCAGAGGAGCCCGAAGAACCAAGGGAGATCCCACAAGCCAAACAACAGAAGGTAGCCGCTGTCGACGCCATGGAAACAGACGCCATCACTCCCCTGAGGGAATCAGACTCGGATTTTTAGGAGGCAGGGACTCGCCACACCCCAAAGCCTCCTTGTTAATATGCGGGACAGCCAAGAAATGAAGAAACGAGGAACCAAGTGCTGGAACCCTGTCCAAGAAACAATGGAAACCCGAAAGCGGCACTCGCCCGGTGATCGATATGCTACTACACCTAGGCGGCAAGAAAACCCTAGTCCAAGCACTATTGGACACTGGCTGTTCAATAGCGCTGATAAGCAAAGAAACGGTGGAAAGACTAGGTCTGGAAAAACTGAAGCATAAACAAACCCGTGGCATCGAGAGCTACACCGGGGAAAACGTCAAGGGAGCAGGGCAATTCTATACAAAACCAATGACCCTTCAACACCGAAAGCACTACTCCACGATGAGTTTCGAAATTTCCCCAATGGAACAAAACATCGACGTCTTCCTCCTGTTCAACTGAATAATGACACACCCACCACAAGGCTCCTGGACGAACGCCGAAATACGCTTTAATAACACCGAATGCCTAGCGAAATGCACCAAATTCGAATAAAGGGAATTTTCGCTATCCTGGGACGAGTCTGCACTCCTAGAACAGGACACCCGCCTTATCGGCTATGTCTCGACGGTGTCGGAAGGAGATCCGCTCGATGCAGTCCCCAAAGAATTCAGGGACCACATGGGAATCATGGGGAAAGAAGCCGCAGACGCCCTCCCAGAGCACCGACCGTATGATTGCAAAATTGACCTCCAGGAAGGAAGCACGGCACCCTGGGGGCCCATATACCCGCTGTCCGAAGTAGAACTCCAGACACTCAGGGAATGGCTAAAAGAGATGGAGCGTATGGGGAAAATCAGGCACTCCACATCTCCGGCCGGTTCCCCAATCCTCTTTGTGCCTAAACCTCATGGAAGAGGGCTTCGCCTATGCGTGGACTACCGGGCTCTCAATCGCATCACAATCCCTAACCGCTACCCATTGCCGCTGATGCAGGAACTACAGGACCGAGTCCAAGGGGCCCAGTGGTTCACAAAAATGGACCTGAAAAACGGGTTTCACCTCATCCGAATTCGAGAAGGCGACGAATGGAAAACAGCGTTCAGAACCCGCTATGGCCTCTTCGAATTTCAAGTCATGCCATTCGGACTGACAAATGCCCCATCCACCTTCCAGGATGTGATGAACCATGTATTTTCAGATATGTTGGATGTCGGCGTCTTGGCCTACATGGACGACATACAGGTTTACGCGGACACCGAGAAGCAGCACGACAATACCGTCCGAGAAGTCTTGAGAAGGCTACAAAGGAACGGCCTAGCAGTTTCACCGGAGAAATGCATCTGGAAAACTCAAGAGGTGGAGTTCCTAGGCTACATCATAGGACGAGAAGGGATCAAAATGTCTCAGGAAAAGGTCGAGGCGGTACTAGAATGGAAAACGCCTCGAAACCTGACAGAGGTGCAGTCCTTCCTAGGGTTCGCCAACTTCTACAGATGGTTCATCCAGGACTACTCCAGAGTGGCAAGGCCACTAACAGAGTTAACGAAGAAGGAACAAAGGAAAGAATGGAGTTGGAGCCTGGAAGTGGAGGCGGCCTTTCAGGAGCTGAAAAAGCGATTCACCACCGCACCGATCCTGGCTCATTTCGACGCAGCAAAACCAGTCATTATCGAAACCGACGCCTCGGACTTCGCAATAGGAGCCGTCCTGTCACAACGGGACAACGAAAACTGCCTGCACCCAGTGGCGTTCCACTCCAGAAAGTTTCAGCCCGCGGAAATCAATTACGAGATCCACGACAAGGAACTCCTGGCAGTGGTGGACGCCTTCAAGCACTGGAGGAGATACTGTGAAGGAGCAACCCACCAGGTCCAAGTCTACTCGGACCACCAGAACCTGGAATACTTCACAACGACCAAAGTGCTAAATCGCCGACAAGCGGGATGGGCTCAGGAGCTCGCCGGAATCAATTTCAGAATTTACTACCAACCCGGGATGAAAAATGGAAAACCAGATGCCCTGTCTAGGCGTTCGGAGTACCGCCCTGAAAAGGGGGGGGTAGAAAACCAGCCAATAACGACTGTTTTGGGAAAAAAACCACTTCGAAGAATGCCTGTCACGCACGTTCGTCTGCTCATCAGCAAGGATAGCATCACTCCCGGAAAGAAAATGGTCGGAAAAATTCCTGGTGAGGGTCAAGGAAGAAGGGAAAAAAGACGAAGCTTACGCACAGGCTATGAAACAGGAAGCGGTGACAGAAGAACTGTCACCGAAGGACCGAAAGATCAAGGAATTAAGGAAAGAAAACGAGCTGTTGTACAGAAGGAACCTACTCTGGGTCCCGAGGAACCTGGTACAGCAGATAATGGAATCAGAACACGACACGAAAGTGGCCGGACACATGGGACAGGACAATACCATCGAGCTAATGCGACGAAACTTCTGGTGGCCAAAGATGAACGAACGAATCATCGACTTCGTCAGGAGCTGCCCGGAATGCCAGCAAAACAAGGCGACTCGCCACCAGCCATACGGTCTATCCTCGCCCCTAGAGCTCCTATACGCCCCCTGGCAATCGATCGCCATGGACTTCATCACGGAACTCCCGCTTTCAGAAGGATGCGACCAGCTCTGGGTAATCATCGACAGGTTCACCAAGATGGCGCACTTCCTTCCGCTCAGGGATAAAACAGCGGCGGACCTGGCCATCATCTTCGGCTGAGAGGTATGGAAGCACCATGGCCTCCCCACTGATATCGTGTCAGACAGGGACTCTCGGTTCATGTCGGAAGTCTGGAAGGAATTCCTACAGCTTTCCGGCATTCGACCTCGAATGTCGACAGCGTTCCACCCACAAACGAACGGACAAACGGAACGGCTCAACCAGACAATTGAAGCCTACCTCCGTGCCTTCGTCAGCCGAGAACAGGATGACTGGGTACGCCTACTACCCATGGCCGAATTTGCTTACAACAACTCGATCACGGTTGGAAACGGTATGTCTCCATTTTACGCTAACTATGGCTTCCACCCGGTAGCCATGGACCTGGCGTCAACAGAACCACTCAACCCGGCCAGCAGAGTATACGCCCATTGGATGCACACCATGCACGACGAGTCCCGGCAAGGGCTGGAAGAAGCACAGGAACGAATACGGCGTTATACGGACCCGAATCGGAAGAGACCCCCGGCATACCAAGTAGGGGACTTGGTAATGCTCAGCGGACGCAATATCAAAACACGCCGCCCCTCGAAGAAGCTGGACCACAAAAATCATGGCCCGTTTCAAATCGAGAAAATCGTCTCTCCTCTAGCGGTACGCATCACGCTTCCCCGCAAGTGGAAGATACACAATGTCTTCCATGTCTCACTCCTCAAACCATACCGAACGAGTGAACACCAAGCCCCACCGGATCCGTCCAAAGTACTCCGGGAGGCGGACAACATCGAACAAAGCAAGGAATACGATGTCGAAGAAGTCATGTCCTCGGTCGAGCACGGCCGGGGAAATAACAAACGAATTCTATACCTTGTCAAGTGGCTCGATTATCCAGAACGAAAAGACTGGACGGAAGAACCATTCGACAACTTTTCGGTAGGCGGTCTGGAGAAACTCCGGGAGTTTCACCAACGAAATCCAGACGCGCCGAGGGACTACCGGCTCACCGAGGGCTAGACCTGTTCCCCCGAGGACCTGGCAGTAGTGGGCTGAAGGGACGGAGGACTTCAGTACCCAGGCATCAAGATTAACAAAAAGACCCGCTTCCCGGGCAACCACGAGAAGCTGCCGACCGGGCGCCCGGCGAAGAAGGCACGCGACCGACCCGAATCGACGGAACCGGCGCAGATGGCACATAAGCGGTGAAGCGAGTCCCCGACAGCGCCGTTACTGCTCCAGCATACTAGTCTCCCCACAGAAGGACGTGGGCGCGGTCACTGCCGAGTATACGGGTTACTAGCACAAAGGTCACCATACCTCTCCCGATTCCCTGGGCCAACTATGACCCCGGAACCTCATCGGGCCGGCCAAGCCTTGACGCAGCGCGGCGGTGAGTACGACTCAATAAGACACGACAGTATGAGTACGCATCGGCCTACTCAGAGGGCCCAGTCGTACCGACGGATTACAGGCACGTTCTGAAGGAAGAACTCTGATCCGGCGACTGGGAGGGCTGCGGGGGAGGAGGACTGCAGTCCGTGACAACGAAAAGATTTTTCGGCATTGAAAGAATCATATGATCACAGAAAGAGGAGGGCTACTCAGAGAGGAACGTGTTAGCACTCGAGACAAGGCTAAGGGAGAGGGGAGGTAGTGTTACACTTGAACGAATTATCCCGAATACGTAGCTAGATAGAAGAGGAAGATCCAGTAAAGGACGAAGGAGGCTGAGGCCGTGGCTGGAGAAATCAGAGAGTCTAGGCCGGAGATAGAGAAACGGAGTTAGATCGGTCGAGGCTGAGGAAACTCCGGGATGAGGGGAGAGATTGCAAACGAGCGGAATCAGATAGGAACGGACTTGGGCTAGACTCCTGTGGGAAGATAGCTATTCGGGCCAGACTCCTGCGGGAAGACAGCCACGCCGGTCCAACTCCTGCGGGAGGAAGGCCACGTCACCCTCAGCGGAACATGGAGATCCCACGGGACAAGACCCGGTTGGCTCCTGAGGGAGGGACCCCGCTCACGGTGCGAGGGAAAAAAGGTCTGGACTGATGCCGACCCCGCTCCGGCGCATGAACACTTTATCTACCTTATCTACACCCTGACTATGACCAATGAATCCACCCACGTTCCTTCCGAGGTGCGGACACCTCGGAGGAATCCACGTCCGATCCACCCGCATCTCTCCGAAGGTACGCAGTTACCTCGAGAGGAAAGAACGGACCGGATCACCACTTCTCACTCGCGCGCTCACCAATATAAGGAAAGGATTTCTCGACCCGACAAAGAGAAATCAGTGAGAAAACATCCTCACCAACACTACCACCGAACCCACACACAAGATCTAAGATTATTCCGTTGTGAATTATCAAAAGTAGCCTGATTACCTTTGATTCTACCCACACTCCGGTTACGAGACAACCCCAGTGTCACACACAGATCGTTATGCAGTACATACTGACATTTGGCTGGAATAGAAATCGCGTCCAGCCAGCTGTCATAGGTGCCCTCGGTTTTGAGCATATTGTATATTGCTCGCATACGTTGCGAGTTCTGAGTGGCCAGACGGAGCTTTTCTGCATACGCCGGAACAAGCTTTACCGTCATGACTTCAATTCCATTCTGTGCGGCGGAATCCGGCGTGTCGTCGGCGGGGCTGGCTCACGCTTTGCCAAGGCGAGTCACCGCAAAACATTCTTGGATGTCAAATTCCTCCATTTCTGATTGGATACCTAATCTGGCTGCCCATTCGTGTAGGCGTTTTACGTCTGAGGATATATCATAAAGTAGCCTTGACAAGGTGTCAGGGCATTCCAGGTTGGATCCCTTGCTGTATACCACATGCATGTGGTCTCGGTACTGGTCCAAGTATATAGCCCACGTATGGAGCCTCAGACTAGACCTGTCCGCGGATGAGGTGTCGATACTCTGCATTTTGCACCAGGCAACTTTGCTATGATGATCGGTGACGAATGTGACAAAGGCTCTTTCCATGTACGGGCGCATGCGTTTGGCTGCCCATACCAGTCTGGACATTTCCAAGTGCGTCGGCCAGTACCTTGTCTCTGCATCGGTCAACGGTTTTGACATGAAATGCAAGGGAACCAGCTATAACTCTGAGTAGACCTTGGGGTCGCCGGTCAGCTGATAAACTGCTAAACCGGTACCATATTCTTTTGAGGAGTCAAGGAAGGCATAAATGGGAAGGTCGTCCATGACATGGTAAAAGCGCGGTCGTGATGCGAGAGCATCCTTTACATCAGTGTAAGCTTTCTCCAGAAAAGCATCTACGGGCACAGGAGTACGAGCAGCGTAGTCCTTCCAGCCACGCGAGCTTGGCAGTGCGTTCTTTAGTAATTACGTCTTGCATGCCTGTAGCGGAGCTATTCGCTGGGCGTAGTAAGGAATTAGATGCCGGTTCCAGTTTGTAAGACCTATGAAGTATTCCAACTGGGCTAACGTTGTAGGGTATGGAATATTCTGGACTGCGTCCGCCTTCGCCTCTGCGGTGGTAAGTCCCAGATGGTCCACTAGGTAACCCAGTATCTCTAGGGAGTGAAACCCAAGGAAACACTTCCTCGCCTTCAAGGTGATACCCAAATTTCCGAGAATGCTGAAAACCTCGTCCACTATTCTAAGGAACATTGCGAATGATGGGGCATACATAACGATGTCATCGACATAACAAGAGGCGCCTCGCCAGGACAGACGCTGGATAACTCTTGTGTCCATTAACCGCTGCTGATGTTGGATGGATATTTTTCCACCCATAATAGAAACATTAAAAATTTCACGACCACGATGGGTTGTGATAGCCGTACGGTAACGGTGCGCGGGGTGGATCAAACGCTGGTAGAAGGCCGAAGTGATGTCGGCGGAGCCCAACCATCGCATCCTGTGCATCGCTTGTATCACATCCTCTTGACGTGGAAGTGGATATACATCGCCGATCATTGCAGCATTCAGTTTGCGCATATCAACCACTGGACGAGCTTTTGTTCCTCAGTAAACCACAAAAACTTTAAATCCCATGGGCTTGGCTGCTCGAGTGCAGCCATACGGCCATATTCTCGATTGAGATCAAACTGTTCGTCAAGTGCCTTCCGACCGCGAGCTGTCAAACGGTAAAGCTCTGTAGGTTTGAGTTTAGCCTCTAGTTCTGCGGGAACGTTTATACGTAGCCAGTCTTCTTTGGGTTCCCTAACGCATCCCATAACATTGTTGAATATACATTGGTGCCGTCGGATTAAGCTTTCCAATGCTGTGACCTGTGCGTCAGAGATATCATCTTCCCTGTTGATGATGACTTGCTCCCAGGTTAACGTGGTAACGTTGTGAACCTTAATGTATGGCGGAAGGACGTGGTCATACTGGGGTACATAATCCTCCTGCAGCCAGTGGGGATTCTCAAAGATCTCACTAGCACAGGGGAGTGCGTTATCGGAAACTGGATGCTTCGATTGTGCGGGTATCGGGCATGGTCGCGTGTCTTCCAGAAAAACACCAGCGACACCGGCTCTATCTGGACTGGAATCATCCGTTTGGTGCAGATCAAACACTTCCGCGGCTGTCAGGGCATATGTGGTTTCACGTGTGGTTCCGAATAGCGCCTTAATGTCCTTAGATGCATCTTCCCATGAAAGGCTGGAAGAGGTTTCCAAGGAACGGATGTGCCCCAGCACCGTACCCTTGAAAATCATCAGGGGCCTGTTGGCGAAATTTGTATATAGCAGCTCTTTTTGATTGTGACGTAGCACCAAGTGAGGGGCTCCTGCGCCCGATATAGTGGAGCGAGTTTGGATTGGAGTGAACTGATAGTCTTGATTCAGTTTGAGGGCACGAGCAAACTTGACTCCCACAATCATCGAGGATCCTGAAAGGATGTTAACAGTTGCCGCATATCGGACCGGAATTCTGGTGAACAGGTGGCCGGCGTGCACTGATATCTGTACTGAAATGCCATCACAGGCGCCGATTCGCAAGCGATTTGACAAATAGAGAAGGTCGAACTTTTCAGGTTTCATAATGTCATTTCCGATAAGTAGTGGGACGGATAGGTCCTTGAAGATGTGAAATGGTCGAACCAATTCAGCGAATCTACCGTCTGCCCCGTTCATGAAAATTCTCATGATCACTACATGAGTGGCAGTACATTCCGCACCGCCTAAGCCCTCTACCACTCGGGGCTTAGGTAGGGGCAAGCGCACTGCATCTGGATACAGCCGGCACTGTAGTTCATCGTCAACGGCTGAGTTTCCGAAGCCAGAATCGATGCAAACAACGTGCGAACTGCCATTCGGAGAGGTGTACCACAAGGTCTTAGCGTAGTGGAAATCGGCAAGACCTTCCACGAAATTCGAAGAGGCTGGAGTGGCTGATTTCACTATGATTGGTTGGTCTGCGGTGTGGTTCTTCACTGGTAGGCATTGGGCGCGGAGATGCTTATGGAGTTTGTTGTTCGAGGAGAACGAGGAATTACAGTTCCTACAGAGTACTTGCTTCTGGCGTTGCGAAGACAAGGTTCCTAGAAAACCCAGGCCTGCTTCCTGGCGATAGCGTGTTGCAAAGTAGGCATTCTGCGCATGTTCATACTCTTCCTCCAGATCTGCTTGTGGATCAAGACTATCGTATAAAAGTTTGCTCACATTATCACTATCGTCAACTTCCCAATTCTGTGGGTCTGCGTAATATGCGCGTTTCAATTCAGATCCTGCGGCTTTCTTGATACTGCACTGCCAATCCCAATGTTCCCCTTCCCCGCACTCCGGATAGTTTTTGCACTTGCGAAGACGCTCGCGGGGCTTATTCGCATGAGGCGCAACTCTAACCGAAGTGCTCGACAGCAGCGTAGTGCCTGAAGCTGCCGATCCTGTAATGGAGGTGCCCGTAGTGGGAGCTCCCATACCACCGTGGGTAGCTGGCAGGTGGGGCTGGCTGGTATTAGAGGACCAATTGCCAGAGGAGTGGCGGAAAGGGGGGCGGTGCTTACCAATACGTGACTGCGGGAGCGTACCGTCACCCTCACATCTAGTGGAGTCTTGAAGGCGAACCACCACCCGACGGTACTCGGAAACTGAGTTCCCAACTTCTGAGACGTACTTGTCAAGGTGCAGATGAAGATTGGGTGCGGCTACAAATCCGCGATGGAGCTCCTTGACTACCTCGTCGTCCTGCACCACATTTGCCATGCGCAGCAAACGAAGCTTTTTAGCAACGTACTCAGCGGCAGTCCAACCCTGGTTCCAGCGAAAAACCTCTGTGCATGCCGTTGAGAGTCTGGATGCGAGGTATGGCATAAAGTCACGTTCGAGAATGGCAGTCCAATTGCTACAGTTCATGCGAAGCAGTGCTCTGTCATGGTCTGACACTCCGGCGATCCAATCCTCCGCAACGGAACCCTTACAGCAGTGACGCAGGACAGCACGTGTGCGTGGCTCTCCGTAATGGGCAACTGCATCTCGAATGCAATCGATAAAGCGTGAGGCTGAATCTGCGTCCGATCGCGACCGAGGCTCGAATGTAGCAACGTTACTGGGTTTAAGGGTAGGGCCATGGTTTTCATCCGGAGGACCTGCACCTCGCGCTCTGTTCCCACCTGTGTTCTGATTCTGCACCAATACCGTTGCAAGATTTGCCATTTGCGCGGCCATGGCGTTCATGGCTGCGGTCGACTGAGCGATGCTGGCAGCTGCGTCGTACTGCTGAAAAGGCTGCTGTGCTTGATACAACTGCTCCGGAGTCTGCTGCTGCGGCGGCGGTTGTTGGTGAAGCGGCTGAAAGCACTGACGAGACTGATAAGACTGCTGTGGTGGCTGGTATGACTGTTGCGGTGGTGGCTGTTGTGGGAGCAGCTGATGTGGTTCCTGGAACGGCTGCTGCTGTAGTGGCGGTGGTAATCCTTGATCGTCCTCTGCAGGATGATCTTCTTCTGATTCTGGGATCGCCGACGCCTGCCTGTACCCGTGCCAGGCAAGATGAGTGTGCAGCGGATATGCTGGCTGTTTGCCCTGCACTACCTCTGACATTTCCCTGATTGCAAGGGGCAGCCTAACAAACTCCTCAGGAGTGTCATCAAATTCGTTCAGCGAACCAGTAGGACTGATTGGCCGCTGGTTGCGCGTGCTCCTGGCCCTCTCGTCGTTCAAGGACAGAAGCTTAAAATGATCGACGGGAAGATCCGGTGAACTCTTGTGTGGGATGCCGCTTTGCGGTGCTGGATAGGTGGGGTTGGCTTCAGTTGAAGGAGCGTCTGGCAACTCTCCGTACTTGGAGACAGCAGCTGGTAATCCTACAGACTCGGCTTCTGGAAGATCTCCTGATTCGGAAACAGATTCCCAGGAGAGGTTCTTGGTATAAATTTCAGATGGTCCGGAGGGAGCAAGTTGAAACCTGACTTTCCGTTTCTTGCTAGAGTTCTCCACCTGAATTGGAATCAGCACTGTTCCAGGTGAGCCAGGTGTTGCATCAACGCCAGCTGGGAGATCGTACAGAATCTGCAATCATCGGGTGCTCCGATGGTCGGTTTCCTGATGAACAGGTTGGGAACGCAGCGGCACTGCCTGATGCACAGGTTACAGCGACTGTGAGACGAGGGCCTGTTGAACAGGTAGAGAAGGCAGCAACGCTGCCTGATGCACAGGTTGTAGCGACTGCAAGACGAGGGCCTGTTGAACAGGTAGAGAAGGCAGCAACGCTGCCTGATGCACAGGCTGTAGCGACTGCGAGACGAGGGCCTGTTGAACAGGTAGGCAAAGCAGCGACGCTGCCTGATGCACAGGTTGTAGAGACTGCGAGACGAGTACAAGCCGAGGATCAGCAAACGGAAGTCCTCGAGCGTTCGCCCAACGGATTGTATCGTCCAGTAGGCGTTCCTCAATATCAGCGCGGGGAGCAATCGGCGATAGTGGAGTAGTGCTATTAACTTGTAAGAATGAATGCAGAAAGTTCAATACGGAGGCGGTGTTTGGAGAAGGGGGAGGGGATGTGGGTAATCTGTAGTAACGAGCGAGGAGCAAGAAACTGCGCTTGATTGCCGGAGGAATGTAGAGCAGCTGAGCTCGTTGTTTGGCGGAGCTTGCTGACGTAGGGCATTCTGGCGGGGGGCTAGAAGTGGATCCGCTCGTGTAAGGGACGAGGGCGGTGCCTCCGGCCTCTACTGGCTCCACCTAGATTATTTCCTCAGTGGCTTGCGTCCTGCCCTGAGTTGATGTGATGGAGACCTTGTTCGCCTTGTCCGTTCCGAATACCACGGTTTGCTAGATTTCCTCTGCGGGGGAAACGGGTGTGCAACGTATTGGAACCGCGGGCCGACTGACGGTCCGTGATAAAAGTGTCCCAACCGAGTACCGATGGGGAGGGTGAGCGGTTGGGGGTGTCCGGCAGCGTGTCGGACTGGAAAGGCTCCTGAGAGGAGATAGGGCGATACGGGGTGGGAGGAGTTCGAGGACGAGCGGCCGGAGAAGGCTGGCGAGGCCGCTGTCGGTAGTACGTGTATGGGGGAGGGGACTGGGGGCGTGAAGGGGGGGTTGGACAGGAAGGAGGGGGGGAGCGGGAACAGTAACGTTGGGAAGGAAGGTGAGGACGGGAAGAAGGGGGGGAGCGGGAACGGTGATTCCGCGAAGGCTGGACGGATTGATAGCTTCGCTGGAGTTCGTTGAAGGCTTCCAATTGGCTTTGCGCGAGGTTAAGGAAATCCTGATTGACTTCCGGCAGCTGGTTGGCGATGAGATTCATCTGAGTCGAGACACGCCTCTGTTGGCGCTCGGAACGGGAGGGATGCGGATGACGTTCCAGACGGCATCCGTTCATGAATAGCCGGGAAGAAAGAGGTCACGTATAGGAGTCAAAGGGATAAGAGTGGACTAGGAAGCTTCGAAATGTAGGGCTACCTTTGTGTGGGAGGCGCCGAGCAGCGTCGAGAGGTGCCGAGCAGCCTCAGGAGGTGCCGAGCAGCGTCGAGAGGTGCCGAGCAGTGTCAAGGACGGGGACTTGGAGAAGATGGGTCTTCAGCGCAAGGGGGCAGCGGAAGACGGGTGGTGGGGGAGGGCCAAGAGGTCAGGCCGGGGATGAGGAGAAACTGGGTCTTCAGCGGGGAGGGGGCAGCGGAAGACGGGGGCCAAGAGGTCAGGCTGGGGATGAGGAGAAAGTGGGTCTTCAGCGGCGAGGGGGCAGCGGAAGACGGGTAGTGGGGTAGAGGGTCAGCGGAAGAAGTTGGGGTGGGGGTGGGTCGAGATGTCAGACCAGGGACGAGGAGGAATTTGTTGGTTTGCCGGAAGGACGAAGTCCTCCGACTGGTGTTGGTGTTGGTGTTGCTACCAATTGTTATGATGCACGCAACGAGAGGAGACACGAGAGGAGAGTGGAGAAGAAAGAAGAGAAGAGAGTTGTCTTTTCAAGAGTGGGGGAGCTATCTGTTTATATATCCGGCTCACCCTCCTGCTTACTCATCCTAATCCTGAGTCATGCCATCGGAGTATGAAACTCCGTCAAACTTCCCTTTAACCTTCCGGGCCACCTCAGGCAGGATTTGGTGGCTTGGCACCAGCACCGCTAGGAGCGCGGCGAGTGACAAACAGTCTCACGTGCAGCGGGTACCCGCACAGTACTGTTCTGAGGTTATTGCCTGAGGGCGATAATCGAGGATGATGCCAGCGTAACCGGGTTAGGGTCACAAAGTCATTGACAACCTCCAGCGTCTCGGCTGGCACATCTCCACTGTTTGGTGCCCCTCCCACTGCAATATTCGTGGTAATCAGAGGGCCGACACTCTTGCCAAGGCAGGGGCATCCTCCACAATCCCCTGCCGTTTTGCACTTACCACCAAGGCCTGGCTCTTCGCCCAGGCACGGACGTCATTCCTCAAGCGATAGAAGTAAGAGCTCCCACTTTCCAGTCCTTCATTCAAATTCCCCGCCCACCTACACGGTGTCGACTGGGCAGATACCCATGCAATATGGAGGGTGTTTTGCAACAGATCGCCTACAGACTCACCACCAAATATTCCGGCAGACCCATGTGTCAAGATCCTGCCTTGACTACTCCGTGCTGCTTGACAGGTAATGTAGGCTCGGTTCTTCGGGGCAAGCTCGTGATCACACTTCCGGCATACTCACGCGCCGCTCGTAGTCTCACGTCAGGTGTACTCACGCACCACTCGTAGTCACACTTCCGGCGTACTCACACGCCGCTCGTAGTCATACTTCCAGCGTACTCACGCGCCGCTCGTCATCTCGCGGAATCCGTCATGCGCAGCGTGGTCTCGTCGCGGTCCTCTCACACGCCTTGCGTGGGCTCGTTGTTCTCGCGGTATCCGTCATGCCTGGCGTGGTCTCGTCGCGATCTTCTCACACGCCTATGCGTGGGCTAATTGTTCTCGCGGTATTCGTCACGCCTGGCATGGTCTCATCACGGTCTTCTCACATGCCATGCATGGGCTTGTTGTTCTCGCTGTATCGGTCACGCCTGGCGTGGTCTCATCATGATCTTCTCACACGGCTTTGCATGGGCTCGTTGTTCTTGTGGTATTCGTCATGCCTGGTGTAGTCTCGTCGTGGTCTTCTCACATGCCTTGCATGGGCTCGTTGTTCTTATTGGGGTGGTGGTCGCAGCGCCGGTTCACGGATAGAGAGAGGTAGGTCTGTGGACAGAGATAATAGATTGCGTGGAGAAGAATCTCCAGACTAGCTACTGCGCCCTTCCTTTATACCTTTCCTTTCCTCTGTGGAATCACAGCTTGCCCACAAGACTGACACAGTTCCTCCCTAGCTCATCATGACTCAATCGCTACGCCCAAGGAAACACACAATCCTACTTGGCCCTTCATCCTCCCGCAATACACAAGGCAGACACACACAACAGTAGGGAAACAACAAGGTAAGCAATAAACATAACACAGAGTAAAGCGAGGCAGACACGCAGACAGTAACGAAATGTCAAGCGCAACGTGGTAAGCAATAAACATAACACAGAGTAAAGCGAGGCAGACATGCAGACAGTAAGGAAACAAGCGGGGAAAATCCTGGGGCGGCCCGCGACCAGGTTCTGAGGAATATCGCTACCGGCGCGATATTGGCAGGGGCTGGGGTACTGCGGCTAGGCGCGTAGGATGACGGTGGCCATGGCGGCGGAGACAAGGATCAGCCATAGTGTGGCGAGGGTGAGCGTGGTGCCCGCGGTGGCGCCTAGGAGCCTGTCGTGCCAGGTTCGTGACAGTAGGTCTTCCATCCAGACCGAAGCTCCGGCGAGGTCAGGCCGGGTGGCGGTCGTGCGGCGGCAGATCGGAGTGCACTAGATGCGGATGGGTCGGCTAGCCTGCTGCCCGGTTTGTTGTTCGTTTATTCGCTGCTGTTCGGCGCTGATGGTTTCCAGGGTTCGTGCCATCCTCTGGAGTTGTTGTTGGTCGGCGTTGTGTTGTTCGCACATTGTCTGGGCCAGCAGGCACTGGATCCCGTAGTTATGGCGGGCTTCTTGTATGACTGTGTTCTGGACCGTGGTGATGATTTCCGCCAACAGGCGGATTTGGTCATCTGGGAGCATAGCCGCCTCAGCGTCGGGGTTTTCTTCGGCGGCCGCCGGGCCTCCTAGGGTGGCGTGATGTCGGCCAGTGGCGCGCGCTGCGCGGTGCTTTGGCAACATAGGTGGTGGTCGTTCAAGTTTACCAGGAATCGGCAGTTGGGGCAGGCCCGCTTTCCCTTCTGCCAATCGGCGCAGGCCTTGCGTGGGTTGAGGTGTCTTACATGGATGACTTCGGCCAGCTCGTATGGGTGGGCGTTGGGGCAGTCGCACTCCTGGTGGCTGCAGCGGCGGCGGTCGTTGCCACGTCGGGGGTAGTAGTTGTTGTCCTTCATTGGCGGTGAGTGTTGCAGTCGTCGTGGTAGCAAGCTGTCCAGTGGAGGGAGGCGTGATCGTTGGTATGGGGATGTCCTATAGCGGACAGTGGCGGGGAAGGTGCGGTGGGAGGAATACCCCAATTGTTGTCGGGCACGGTCGTGGTAGGGAATTCAGGAACAGGGTTGTTGTCGTCGGGGAAGGTCCCGCCTTTGTTGGTGTCGATTGTGGTGGTAGTGGAGATATTGCTAATTTTGGGGGGCAGGTTTCTCAGGGTACTCCTTGTGGAACTGGTGGATGAGGTCGGGTGAGTTTTCAAAGTTGCGGGCTGGGTACCAGGTACGATCGGGGTCGTGGAAGCCGGTCCACTTGACTCGATACTGTATCTGGTTTCTATGGCGTCGGGAGTCGAGGATCTTTTCTACTTCCCACTCTTGCTGTTCTTGGATGATCACAGGTGGTGGCAGTGGTTATTGGTGTCCTGGGATAGGTTCGGTGCTGGCTGTGGGTTCAAGGAGGCTGATGTGGAAGACGGGGTGGATTTTGACCGTGGCCGGTAGGTCTAACATATATGCTCGTGAGCCCAGTTTCTCTAGGCCGGGGTATGGGCTGATCTGCTTGTGATCCAGTTTGTTCGCTGGTCGGATTTTCTGGATCTTTTTTCGTCGTAGCCAGACCTTGTCGCCTGGGTTCAGTACCGGGTCTGGATGTCGTGCTTTGTTGGCTTGCTCTGCTTGAGACATTTGGGCCTCCTTAATCTCTGCTCGAAGTTCTTCCTGCTACCTTCTCAATGCCGCAACATATTCCAATACTTCCGGGGTCTCCTCGTTCCGGGTGCCGAGGTTTGGCAGGAAACGAGGGTGATATCCATAGTTGGCAAAGAAGGGGGTTATTCCTGTGGTTCCAGTTTGTGTGTTGTTGTAGCAGAATTCGGCAATTGGCAACAACCTTTCCCAGTCGTCCTGTTGGTAGTTGCAGTATGCCCTGAGATACTGCTCGAGGGTGGCATTGGCTCTTTCCGTTTGTCCATCCGTTTGTGGGTGGCAGGCTGTGCTGAGGTTGCATGATATCCCGAGTGCTTCCGTTACTCATCTTCAGAAGTCTGAGGTAAACAGGGACCCTCTGTCTGATTCAATACTGCTTGGCAGTCCATGGGGTCTTATTACCTGACGGAGGAAGTGGTCTGCCAGGTCTTCGGGGTTCATGGTGCCCTGGCAGGCGACGAAATGTCACAGTGGTCAACGTATCTGTGGATATACTTTCGTTGCCCTGGCCAGTAGAAGCTTCGGCTAATGAGTTCCAGGGTTCTTGCTCGGCTGGGGTGTCCCACGGCTTGCGCGTCATGGTGGTCTCTTAATATGCGTAGTCACAGGGTGTCGTCTTCCAGGATCCATATGAGGCTGTCATACATTAGCAACCCGCTGTTTTCCTCACATAACCCTAGCGCGATCTTCCCATCACAGGTGGTCCCGCTCGCCTTTTTCCTCCGGATTTCTTGGATCTCTTTATCTGCTGCGCTTAGTGTCCGGATTTCATTCAGGAGTTCCTTGTCTATCTCGAGGTTGATGGTTTCTGTTGTATTGGCCTGGAGTGCTTCGAATGCTTCTTCAGGTAACAGGATTCGGCCGTGGTTCTGCCGATGCTTCATATCCCCTTCCCAGGGAGAGTCTTCTGACTCTCTAGAGAGGATGTCTGGCTTGCCGGCAATTTCCCGGGTCGATACTTGATCACGAAGTCACAGTTAGCTAATCGCTCACCCCACCAGGCGTGTCGCAAATTGAGGTCTTTTTTTGTTTTCCAGTATTCGAGGTTTTTGTGGTCGGTGAGGATCGTGATTTTTGGTCCCGTTGTTTTACAATAGGTATCCCATTTTCGTAGTGCGTCGACTATCACCAGTAACTCCTTATCATGGATGTCGTAATTGCGCTCCGGGTCTTTCAGTTTCCTCGAGTAGTATGCTACAGGGTGCAGGATTCCCTTTTCGTCGGGTTGTGAGCAGATTGCTCCTTTGGCGTAGTCGGAGGTGTTTGTTTCGATGGTGACGGGTTGTTCCGGATCGAAGTGTTGCAATATCGGTTCCGTGATCATTGCTCCCTTCAGCGTCTCAAACGCCTCCTTCTGCTTGTCGCCCCATTCCCATAACTTGTCCTTTCTTGTGAGGGTGGAGAGGGGTGTCGTAATCTTGCTATAGTCCCTGATGAACCTTCGGTAGAAGTTGGTGAAACCCAGGAAGCTTTGCACCCCTTTAACGTTTGTTGGCTCCTTCCAGTCTCTGATTGTTCGAATCTTTTCTTCGTCCATTCTCAGCTCTTCCGGCGATATGACATATCCCAGATATTCTGTTTCTGTGGTGTGGAATTCACATTTGGATGCTTTCAGCGTTAGTCCAGTATCACGTCGTGTGAAGACTGCCCGGACGTGTTTCCGGTCTGTTTCCTCGTCGGGTGAGAAGACCAGGATGTCATCCAGATATGCCACACAGAAGATGTCTAGGTAGTGCCTCAGGATCTCGTTCATCCATCGTTGGAAGGATGCCAGGGCATTGGTGAGTGTGAACGGCATGATGCAATACTCGTATAGCCCGTATCGCGTCCGAAACACTTTTTTTCCATTCGTCGCCCTTAGCAATGCTGAGGTTGTAGTATGAGTCTCGTATATCGAGTTTGGTGTAGATGGTGATGCTGGAGAGTTGATCGAGAGACTCGCCGATGAGTGGCAGTGGTGTCCGATCTTTGATCGTGATGTCATTTAGTTTCCGATAGTCCACACACAGGTGTAGTCCTCCATCCTTTTTCTTGACGAAATGTATGGGTGCTCCGGCCAGGGAGGTGGATGCCCGGATCCATTTTCGTTTTTCGTTGATTTCTAGGCATTCTCTCAGGGCCTTCATTTTGTCTTCGTTCAGGGGTCGCAGTGGCTCATACAGGGGTGCCTTCCCTTCCTCCAGTGGGATATGGTGGTCCTGCGTGCGGTGAGGTGGGGGTGTCGTTGGTTCTTGTTCGGTGAATACATCGAGGAATTCGTGATATTCCAGGGGAATTGGTTTCTTGCTTGTTCGGGATGTCTCTTTGATTTTCTCGATTACTGCCTGGCATACCTCCCATGGGTCTGTTTCGCCGATTTCCCAGTTCTCTTCTTCTTCTGCCGGTGTTTTCTTGTAGTATTGTTCTGTGGCTTTTCCTTCTGGGACTGTGTTGGCACTTGGTGAGCTGGGTAGGTATTTCTCGGCACAGTGGTCGGAGTGGAATTTCAAGGCGTGATTTTTCCACCCTATCACTGGGTCGTGGAGTTTGAGCCACGGGAGTCCCAGGATGATTGGGGTGTTCCCGATCGTGATGCACTGTAGCCGGATGTCCTCCTCGTGATGGTTGATGGTTAGGTGGATTTGAGCGTTGTGGGTTACCGGCCTGCCAGTGACCTCACTTCTGTCGACTGTCAATACTCGTCTTGGCATTGTTTTTTGTTGCATAGGTATTCCGCTGGCCTCAGCATAGGCTTTATCGATGAAGTTTTCTGATACCCCACTGTCCACCAAGGCTGTAGTGGCGCATTCCCTCCCGTCTGTCCCCTGGATTCATACTTTGATCATAATTTTCTCCTCTCGGTCATATCGGGCGGTTCGTACTAGGTATGAGAGGTCTTCTTTGGTTTGGACAACAGGTGTTTCCCTCGGGTGGTGGTTGTCGGCACCTATTCCTGAGGGTTGTCGTTTCCCACCGGTTCTTCCTCGGTCGTCTCCTCGCAGGTGGCTTCCGCGGCCCTGTATTGTCTTCTCCATGGAACTTGTTCTTTCCTGGGCTGGGGGCATTCTTTTGCGAAATGTCCTTTCTTTCCGCAGTTGTAACATTCTCCCGTGATTACTCGTCGTGGGAATCGGTTCGGCATTCCCCTTCCGAACTTAAATCGTCGGGTGGCATCGAGGTCCATCGGGTCTCCCAGGGGCGTCAACGGGGGCTCCCTTGTGTGGACGTGGAAACGCGCTTCTGGGTTGGTGGTAGGTCGGCTATTAATGACTCCGAGATTGCATAGGCGGCTATCTGTTTTGATGGCGGCAGTGGCGTAGTCTACCAAGACTGTGATGGGGGTTTCACTCATGACTAAGTGCCTTTTTACTTTGGGGTGTAGTCCGTCTCGGAATCGTGCAATGCATACATTGTCTGCGTATGGGAGGTCTGTTTTGATTCGTTGGAATTCCGCCCAGTAGGTTGCTGCCGTCTGGTTTCCCTGCTGGATTTTCTGGAATTTTTCGAAGGCTATTTCCTCGGCATCCACCTGGCCGAAGGCATTCTTCATGTTAGTTTTCAGTTCTTCCCATGTTAGGTTGATTCCTCCCTCCTGGTTCAGGAAGGTTTCCACCCAGTTCCATTCCACCCCCCGGAGTAGGGAGGATGCGTATCCCGTTTTTTTCTCATCGTCGTCAAATCGATTTCCCTCTGTTCTAAACTTCAGCTCGCACTGGGCCACGAACGTTTTGAATTTTGCTTTTTCTCCTTCGAACGGTTCGGGGTCCCGGAGCTTGGGTAACTGGTCTGTGGTGGTCTGTCGCATGCCACTAGGAGGGCCTGCAACATTTCCGTTGTCAACAGGTGGGGTCCTTCCGTCATTCTTCTGGTCTGTTCTGGTGACTCGGGGATCTGTGGCCTGGATCTTTGCTCTGGGGTTACTGGACTCGGTGCTCGCTGGTTGTCAGGGACGTCCCTAAATTCGCTCAGGTTGAGGGGCTCCGGGGACTCTACCGTGTCTTTCTTGTTGCTACGTCAGGTGTCAATAGGGAGACGTAATCTAGTGTGAACATCCTGCCTTGACTCTGTGCTACTCGACAGGTAACGTAGGCTCGGTTCTTCGGGGCAATCGCGTGATCACACTTCTGGCATACTCACGCGCCGCTCGTAGTCACACTTCCGGTGTACTCACGCGCCGCTCGTAGTCACACTTCCGGCTTACTCATGCGTCACTCGTAGTCACACTTCCGGCGTACTCAAGAGCCGCTCGTAGTCACACTTCCAGCGTACTCACGCACCGCTCGTAGTCACACTTCCGGCGTACTCACGTGCCACTCGTAGTCACACTTCCGGCTTACTCATGCGCCGCTCGTAGTCACACTTCCAGCGTACTCATGCGCCGCTCGTAGTCACACTTCCGGCGTACTCATGCGCCGCTCGTAGTCACACTTCCGGCGTACTCACACGCCGCTCGTCGTCTCGCGGTATCTGTCACGCCCGGCGTGGTCTCACCGCGGTCCTCTCACACGCCTTGTGTGGGCTCGTTGTTCTCGCGGTATCCGTCACGCCTGGCGTTGTCTCGTTGCGATCTTCTCACATGCCTTTGCGTGGGCTCGTTGTTCTCGCGGTATTCGTCACGCCTGGCGTGGTCTCGTCGCGGTCTTCTCACATGCCTTGCGTGGGCTCGTTGTTCTCGTAGTAGCCATCACGCCTGGCGTGGTCTCGTCGCGATCTTCTTACATGCCTTTGCGTGGGCTCGTTGTTCTCGTGGTATTCGTCACGCCTGGCGTGGTCTCGTCATGGTCTTCTCACATGCCTTGCATGGGCTCGTTGTTCTTATCGGGGTGGTGGTGGCAGCGCCGGTTCACGGGTAGAGAGAGGTAGGTCTGTGGAGAGAGATAATAGATTGTGTGGAGAAGAATCTCCATACTAGCTACTGCGCCCTTCCTTTATACCTTTCCTTTCCTCTGTGGAATCACAGCTTGCCTGCAAGACTGACACAGTTCCTCCCTAGCTCATCATGACTCAATTGCTGCACCCAAGGAAATACACAATCCTACTCGGCCCTTCATCCTCCCGCAATACGCAAGGCAGACACACACAACAGTAGGGAAACAACAAGGTAAGCAATAAACATAACACAGAGTAAAGCGAGGCAGACACGCAGACAGTAAGGAAATGTCAAGCACAACATGGTAAGCAATAAACATAACACAGAGTAAAGCGAGGCAGACACGCAGACAGTAAGGAAACGTCAAGTGCAACATGGTAAGCAATTAACATAACACAGAGTAAAGTGAGGCAGACACGCAGACAGTAAGGAAACAAGCGGGGAAAATCCTGCGGCGGCCCGCGACCAGGTTCTGAGGAATATCGCTACCGGCGCAATATTGGCAGGGGCTGGGGTACTGTGGCTAGGCATGTAGGATGACAGTGGCCGTGGCGGCGGAGACAAGGATCAGCCATAGTCTGGCAACGGTGAGCACGGTGCCCACGGCGGCGCCTAGGAGCCTGTCGCGCCCGGTTTGTGACACCGTGCCTTTGTGGTCTCGACTTGAATACCTCACACCACCTTTTACACGACTGTCCGCTACTTGTGGCAGAGCGAACGAAGCTCCTCCAGTCCACCACCGGCAACATCCTCATGTCAAGCTACATCACAGCGCCCCAGAATGCCCTGGCAATCCAACACTTCCTGTGGGCAACAGGCCTGGGTCACACCCCGCATCTCTGCTTCGACAAACACTGCGACCCTGCCGAGGGTCTCGACAACAGCAACTCAGACTCACTGGAACCGGACTTTGGTGCCTTCGAACCTTGACCATGCCATGATAACTGGGGAAGAAGGGGTGATGGCAAGCTCCTCCCCCAGTCTAGTGCTGTGTTTACTTGCTTCGCTTGCTTGCTTTCTGCTTTCTTGCGTAAAAATTTCCTTGCTGCGATTACTTTTGTTTCTTCTGTTCTTCTGTTTGGTGGGTTTGGGAAAGATGGGAGCCCGACGGGGGTGGTATGGTGGGTGGAGTGCAAATAGCCTGTAGTGTTACGCGCAATTGATTGAAGTTGCATATTATCCTTCACTCCACCGCAAAAATTTTGTTCGCCGCCAAACAACTTTTTATCCCCACCCCCGATTTCGCTGGAAATACATTCTGGGGCTTCATAACTCTACAGTCTTCCCATCTACGAACTCACTGGCCTCCTCCCACTTCTTTGTTGTTGCTGCCCACTCGATTCTGCTCCGCGTCACAGTCGCTTCAGTCCCAGACAACACCCACCCCCTCCTCTAAAAAAGTGGACACCTGTCCACAACAACAATACGTCACCATGGCAACCATCCTGGTTACCGACCCATTTCTGGCACGCTCTCTGGCGGCCATGGAAAACCCACCACCAATGTTCAGATCGGGAGCAGCCCCAATAACGCCTGCTACCCGAACCCCACCCGTCCCATCCATCCCCCACCAATCACCAACACAACCCAATGGCTTCAATCCCACGGCAGATGGTGCCCCCGAGTGGGATCACAATATGGACACCCTTGCGAGCTTCCTTGCCTGGAGGTCAGCCACCCACCTCATCGAAAACATCAACCAAACCGTCGAAGCGCTACTTGGCCCGATATGCCAGTTTGTACACGCCGAGATGAAGCACCAACTAGCCAACTAGTCAACAACCGTCAAGATCCCGGGCCTCAACAACATCAAGGAATGAGAGTCAGAAATGCAGAAACAGATCCTCCACCTGACTGAAACCGTTGACAAGCTCCGGAAGAAAATCGACTCACTACCCCCATGTCTCACCCCCACCACTAACCCACCAGCCCCCAGAGCTGCACCAGCAACCACCCAACAACGCCCAAGACCAGCTGCAAACACCCCCAAACCCTCCCAAAGCACTACACCCACCTACGCACAGGTGGCAGAGAAGATGCAGACAAAGGAGTTCATGGAGGTGAAGAGCAAGAAGAAGGCCCGGAAGGAGACAATCCTCCCGAAGCCCTACCCGACGGCAGACAGACTGGTCATCTTTGGCCTGACATCTGCACCGAACGACCAAAAAGAAGCCGCAGACCATGCCCTCCTGGTCATCAACAAAACCATCACCAACCATGCCGACATTCCCCACCCCCCTTTTATCCTGGCACACATCACAGCCACGAATAACCTCACCTCCGCCACTGCGCCCCAGCATCTGGGCGTAAGTTAAGAACCCTACTACGCCATCTTCGAGGATGCACTCCACGACTTCCCCATCGCCTCTTCCAGGATCAGCCAGAGATGGACTCGCTTTATCATCCATGGCATCCCCACCACCAGTACCCCCAATGACACCGGTACGGAAATCGAAACCAACTACCCCTCACTCCGAATGGGCCAGACTCCGTGATGGCTCACCAGCCCTGAACGCCACCAGGGTAAAGAGGCTTCATCCATGGTCATCACCTTCATCGGTGAAATGACCAAGAAGTCTCTCGGTGCCACCAGCCGCACCCTGTTCAACCGCAAATGCAACCTCGCCGAATATATATCCTTTGGTCCCTCCACCCAATAAGTGCCAGCAGTATGGGCACCCCACCTAGCGCTGCACCAACAACAGCCACATTTGTGCCATCTGCAGCCAACACCACCCCACCCGCGAATACCCCTGTGCGATTGGCAACCGCAAAGTCAGGCACTCCTGCACGTACCCCCCAATCTGCTGTGCCAACTGCCAGCAACCTCACAAAGCCTCAGACCGAAACTGCCCAACCTATGTTAAGATCATGATGGCACTGCGACGCGACAATGCCACAGCTGCTGACACGACAATGACTGCCTAGAGGTATGTACGAAGGTAATGGTACTGCACTACTTCTGTTACTGCTTTTTGCCCACATGCTCCTCTACCCCCACTTTCATAATTTAAATACTTTGCTTGGGCCACTGGAGGAGAACTGTTTGTTACAGGTCTTATCTCTATGGTCGCACTTCTTTACGTTTTCCTTGGTTCCATTTCCTTTTGCGTTTTCGTCTCTCGTTTGCTTTCGGCGGTAGAGGGAAAGATGGGAGGAGCCCCATGGGGGTGGTAAGGCGAGGAGGAATGCACAAGGCCTGTAGTGCCAAAGCACATTTGATCATAGGAGAATATTATCTCTCTCCACAGACCTCTCTCTCTACCTCTGTAACCCGGCGCTGCGACCACCACCTGTAAGAACTAGTAAGAGATAAAGGGCGAAGCAGGATACCACCACAGCGAAGCCGAATACCGCAACGATACCATGCTGGGCATGAAGAGATATGGGTGAAGCAGGATACCGCCACAGTGAAGCTGAATACCGCAACGATACCACGCCGGGCGTGAAGAGATACGGGTGAAGCAGGATACCACCACAGCGAAGCCGAATACCACAACGATACCACACTGGGTGTGAAGAGATAAGGGCGAAGCAGGATACTGCCACAGCGAAGCCGAATACCGCAACGTTACCACGCTGGGTGTGAAGTGATAAGGGCGAAGCTGGAGACCACCACAGTGAAGCCAAATACAGCAACGATACCATGCCGGGCGTGAAGAGATACGGGCGAAGCAGGATAACGCCACAGCGAAGCCGAATACCGCAACAAGATTACCCTACGTTGCCTGTCGAGCAGCATGGACTAGGGAGACAAGATCTTGACACTCATGAATAATATCAGGGCGGAGAGAGTCTAGACGGGAGATAGGGAGCAGGGTCTGGAAACTGTTGGAAATGAGGAGAAGCATACCCATAAGTAGAGATAGAGGAAGTACAAGTAAGGAAGAAGAGATCAAGATGGATTTCTTGTAGCACTGCTGGAATCTTTTTGGAGGCCGTATACTCTGGGTGAGATACATGGCAGCATTAAATCACTCCACCTTATCACTATAACCGATCATGACCAATGTGCTCACAACCTCCAGCAAACTCTGGAAGGAAGATAGGTATCATAAGACTACATCTTGGAAATGGCCCAACTACACAAACAAACAAATAGAGGAAATGAAGAAGAAGTCTTCTCCTAAGATCATGTGACCTGGCCACATGGAAGATATATGCAAGCTGGACGGACAGTGAACAGAATGCCATCACGAAAGAACATTGCAAAAAGAAAATGGAACCCGAAACAACGAACTTAAGATTATTCCTTATGAAAAGAGAGAAAGACCCCTCTGCATCTCCTCCACGATCCACTCTACTTGATGTCCTTCAACTTAGTACTCACCACTTTACCCCATGAAGGTGGATAAAACGAACCTAAAACGAATACAAGACCTGACTCACTTTGTCTCTACTCCACTGCCATTGTACCCCTACAACCCAGGTGTCACAGTCAGTGGTGTTCGGATGGAATCTGTAGTTGGCGTAAAACGGCGAGAGCCCAATGCCATTGGTGACAGAGTTGTTGTATGCAAACTCTGCCATTGGCAGTAGGGAGACCCAATTGTTTTGCTTGTGGTTGGTGTACAAGCAGAGGTATGCCTCAATTGTTTGGCTGAGGCATTCGGTCTGGCCATCCATTTGTGGGTGGGAGTCGATTGACATCCGGAGCCGAATACCGAACAGGTGGAGAAACTCATTCCACACTTCCAAAGTGAAGCGAGAGGTTCTGATCCGAGATGATATCTGTAGGCAGCCTGTGGTATTTCCAGACTTCGCACACAAAGATATACGCCAAGTCTCTCACTGTTTTGCCATCCTTGGGGAGCAGGATGTTATCAGCCATCTTGGTGAATCAGTCGATGACAGCCCACAACTGGTCACACCCTTTCGATAGTGGTAGGTCGGTAATGAAGTCCATGGCAATGGATTGCCATGTTCTGTAGCAAGCTCCAAGGGAGATAGGAGCCCGTATGGTTGGTGGCACTCTGCCTTGTTTCATTGGCATTCCACGCAGCTTTGGACAAAGTCTATAATTCGCTCATCCATTTTTGGCCACCAAATGTTATGGCGAACCAGTTCGATCATTTTGTCTTGGCCCATATAACCAGCAACCTTCATGTCGTGTTCTGGTTTGAGGATCTGACTCTGCAGATCCTTGTCGTCCGGGACCCACAACAAACCATTCCAGTATACCTCCCCTTCTGCCAACCCGAAGATTTCACTTCTGGCCAGAACTGCCATCCACTGTTCCTCATAGGGGCAAGCTGCTTCCTCCCTAGCATTGCAGCTATCCAGTGCAGGTCCTTCCTACACCGCTTCATTTTCCAAGACTCCTAGTACCGTATTATCTCACTTATAAGGTACACCCTATAAATGCCAATGTTATAGGTACTAGCGCCGCTAGCGCACGCTAACGCGCTTAAGGACTAGCGAAATATCAAATCGCGCTTGTGCAAAAGGACCG
>Ga0307508_10001471_pt1 | contig 26391 bp, 18 predicted proteins | sample 9_EM_MG_FD_203089 | JGI IMG/M metagenome (GOLD analysis project Ga0307508, IMG submission 203089) | Populus trichocarpa ectomycorrhiza microbial communities from riparian zone in the Pacific Northwest, United States - 9_EM | ecosystem: Host-associated > Plants > Roots > Unclassified | place... | reverse complement strand
TTCGTTTCTGGGTTCCACGTGAGGAGAGTGAATATGGAGAGCTTCCAGTATTCGACGGTCCCATGGGATGATGGCGTGGTAATTTGGTCGCCAAAAGTTGAAACCGCGGTGGAGGAGCAAGAAATACTTTGCACAATGCGCACTGACCTGCTAAAGTGTGTTGAAATATGTGTGCGAGAGTGGGAAATCAATTGTATTTGCGTGTGTAACCTATTTTGACCATGGTGAACGGTCGAACTAGGGGTTCTTTCCTGCTGCCCGCTGTGGGGGTTAGTGATGGTGGGTGAAAGGTTTGCTACCTGCCACAAGTATCGCGCTGCATGATATAGTCACGTGGCGAGTCTCAGCGTTGCATATCATACGTGGGGTTTTTGTTCAATAGGGACAGAGACCCTTTCCACATGTTTATAAGTGTGAACTTATTTTGGCGGCTAAAATCGAGATTCCGGAGAACGCTCAAATTGTCAGCTTGTCACCACGGCGCACACCGATGCCGACGACAGTTAGCGGTAAGGCTAAGGAGGACAAGGCTATGGGAGCAGTTAGGGGGGACAAGTTGGTAGGAGCAGTGGGTGCAGCCCTCGGTATACGACAAGGAGCTCCTGAGCCTGCTAGGGTTATATACAGGGGTTACCTACTTGGAGAAGAGCTATCGACAGGAAGGAGAAGTAAGATGTTGAAGAGATTGACGAAAGGAATGGTATGGGTAGAAGGTTGTCTTTGGAAGGAAACGGAGGGGGGACGCTTGAGGGTATTACGGGATGCGGAGGAGTTCGAAGCGGTAATGCGTGAGGTGCACGATGGTATGTGACACACGCGCAGTGATCGGATATTTTGCCACACGATTTTGGACTCCTGCATCTGCCAAACTCATCAAGTCATATATCTGCTCCTGCAAAACCTGCCAGAAGTTCAGTGGAAACAACACCTTACACTCTCCAGGATATTCGCCTAAAGCAGTCGACGTATTCACCCATTGGAGCATTGACTTTGCAGGTCTATTCCCCCGAGGACGTCATACAGGTTGCAAATACGTCACCCTGGCGGTTGCTTCCCTCTCACGATGGGTAAAAGGCAGGGCGGTAAAGGCAGCAAGTGCAGCAACGGCAGCCACCTTCATATACGAGGATATTGTATGCAGGTACGGAACACCCGAGTCCATTCATTCCGATAACGGTACGCATTTTATGAACGAGGTTATCACCAACCTTAGCACCATCCTGAAAATCAACCATCACCGCTCGGCACCGTATTACCCGCAGAGTAATGGTAGAATAGAGAGGGTTGTCGGTACGATCAAACCTAATCTAAAGAAGATGGAAGAGAATCTCCGGCCCGAAGAGGACAACAAGAAGGTCGCATGGGCTGGGAGTAGTACCAGCGGCCCTTTTGGTATACCAGTGTATACCCCACTCCAATACCTACTCCACTACCCACTCCACTACCAAAGTCAGTCCATCGTTCCTGGTATTCGGAGAAAACATTAAGTTTCCGATGGATGGCCCTACGAATGCTGCAGCAATACCTGAGACCACAGACGAACACCGCGAGCTTGTGACCCAGCGAATCCGGTTCACTTCGGACGTCATACCCGGTATTCGGGACGACGCCGCTCACCAGAGAAGTCTCCTGGAGATAGAGGCCAAGAGGAATTCCACGTTGGTGACTGGGTTTGGCTCCGTGAGACCAAATACGATGGCATTGAACTATGCCCCGTGTTTGCCCCGAGATGGACAGGACCATTCCAAGTATGGGAGGTTTGGGGCAAAGGAGCTTACAGGCTTCGGTCGGACCCCAAGTATTCGGGCAAAAAGATGACATCGATCTTGCGGAACCCGGTTAATGGAAAAGACTGAAAACCTATGTGGAGAGAGAGAGGCAGTTGGAGATAAGGACTGATAAGAAGGACTAATGCTGGGAGTTGTTAATGTGTGGCGGTTGTGCTCGCGGGCGTGTGTTGCTTTTCTTGCTAGTGGTTTATGGTGATCTGGTTATTGCCGGGGAGGTAATGGGTGCTGGAGGATGATAATGGCTTGACGGGGAATTGTTCGTTTGCTTTCGTGATGTATGTCCTCGCATGGTATGCTTGGACCTAGGGAGGGGGCCTGTGGCGGAGCCACTGTGCCCGTGGCGAAGGAGGTGTGGCAGAGCGATGTGCCCGCGGCGAAGGTTAAGGTTTCGGGTTTGGGCGGAAGTGTGTTGCTAGTGCCTTGTCAGAAGAAGGGAGTGGCCTTAGGCTCAGGCTATCGTTAGACTTAGGAGAATCAGACATCGTTACGCGCAGTGTCAATGTCGCTTCCTTCAAAGTCTATCATCGCCCCCACCGCCGCACTTGATATCAGCCGTCAAATCGGTAAGATGGACACCTTAGCTCCTTACACACCTTCCATGAGACCTGGTAAGCACCTCCGCCGCCCTTCCAGATGTCAGGCTTTCTGACGGATGTGACTAATGTGGCATCAAGCCAGGGGTGAGTTTTGACCTCGCTCGATCTTGGTTTTGGCATTGACCCTTCGCCGACTGACGCGACGTCCACCCTTGATAGGTATAACTCGTTCCTCCAGGAGACATGCATGCCCCAAAGGGTTTTCGTTGTCGAGACTCCGCCGTGGTCCTTTGAATTCAGTTGCAGGCTGGTGGAGGATTACAGGTACGCGAAATCCTCGATTTATCACACGGCCAATTGATCTCAGATCAGAGATATCTTTTCGTCCCACCACATCAGTCCGGGTGCTGTCATGAACAACGGGCATTGCCAACTTGAGCTCAAAGTTTCCGGTTCCCAGCCACGAAGGGGTAGGCGAGTTGGGGGGAGTCCGCGCCGACTGTCTGCGGCTGACTTGTGATCGGCCACTCGCAGTTCAAAGAAAGCACCCTCAACTATGTCATCACCTCTTCCATCTGGCGGCGGCAGAGTTGGACGGGTGTGGGTTTTCAACCCTTGAAAGGCTAGAAAGGCAGCATCAGTGAACTTTACGGTGACCTCTTTATCGGCGGTAGGTCGATAATGATTTGGGATAGAATCGCCGTGCCTGACTATTGGTGTCGCCTGCGCAGGGGTGCCCCATCTTGATCTGGTAGAACCGTGAGGCTAGCCTCTTGGTACTCCCCGCTACCGCGCCATCCGGCTTTTGGCATTTTGGCATTCGGTATTTCTTCTTGGAGGTCCGACCTCCAGCCCACTGGCGTGCCTCCACCAACTTCTTCTCCCAGATCTCCCGCTTGAGGTTGGCCAGGGATCGTGGGAGGGGCATCGGCCTCACTTCCGTCCGATCGGAGTAGCTCAGCAATTCCACCCTGCGGGTGTCTGGCTCCTCCGCCGCGATCTTCGCCCACTCGTCGGCTTTCTCGTTGCCAGTGATTCCTTTGTGTGCCAGGCACCATTGGATCTCAATGATGATAACTGGCCTGGCTCTGCGCAGCACGGCGATGTGCTTCCGCGCCTGGATAGCGTACTGCCGTCCCGGGCCAGGTCCATCTGATGCCATCCGTTTGATGGCTGCTTGCGCATCCGTGAAAATCGTGACTCGCTCGGGGACAGTGTTTCTTCTCGAAGCTGATTCCAGTGCGCGGGCGAGGGTGGCGCACTCCGCATCATAGGCCTCCTGGTTGTAACCCATGTAGGTCTTGATGCCCTTCCAGATTTGTGCTAAAGTGTGTTGAAACCTGTGTGAGTGAAAAATCAATTAGATTCGAGTGCAGCCCATGTAGACTTATAGCGAACAATCCAACTGACGAAATCTTTCCTGCCCGCTGAGGAGAGTTAGAGATTCGAGGGCTGAAAGGTTCGTCACCTGACCGCATCACGGTTCTCTGCTTCTCTCTTTTTCTTTCTTCTAGGTTTTCGGGGTTGGGAAGAGTCGTCCCGTTAGTACGGAATCCTGGGCGGGGACGGACTGAAGTTTGCAGTTCGAGACAATTGCGGGACTGGACGGACTAGATAGTCCATTTCAGCGCAGCTTTTTTCGATTTATTTATGTACTAATTAATCGCGTGCGACCTACCTACAAACTTCCGACTCCTGGTTACCGTCCGAACCTCGATATCGATTAGCCTGCAGTAGCCCCCTTTACCGTCACAGGCCTGTCCTAAACGTAATAGAACGCACCAAGGAAGTAACAAAAGAAATTAGGAAAGAAACCCGCTCCCAGACTCCCTACTCCTCTTCCATCTCCCTCAGCTCCCGGAGTTTCCACTCCGACGCGTCACTCTGTGCGTCTTCCTCAGCCGGGCCGGGACTCGCCTCGCCATATCCATAGTGGAGAGGACGGCCAGAACTGCCTGACTACACGCATCGGCGAGGAGGTCCCGAATTTTAAACCAGTCCTTCCCCCTCCTGGTCTCATTCCATAGAGAGGGCGTCAGTTGGTCGAACATATTCTTTTTTTGGGGGCGCCAAGATGCTACCAGCGCTAGAGAGGGTGTGTCGAGCACGTACGTAAGTCGAGCGCTAACGCACTAAGAGGGCGCTAGTGCACTAGCGTACTCTAGACCGCCAGCGGCGTTTTATTTGTCTGAAACGGCGCATCATCGTCGCAACGCCCGAAGGTTCGGCGCCGCTTTTTTTTTTGTTTATTCATACTCGCATGCGACCTATATAGATCATGGCGGCGTACACTTTGCCCGGTTTTCCCGTCCGCAGTCCGCGCGAGGCGGCTCGTTGCAAGCTCCCCTTGTGCCCTCCGCCCGGCCCTCCCTAAAGTTATTGCGCACCAAGGAAATAGACAAAGGAAAAAGACAGAAGGAACCCCCCCGCCCGTAAGGTTCAGTGCCGCGACGCAGGTTCAGTGCCGCAGTACGTAACGAAACAAAAATTATCGTTGCTTATATACGTCCTTCACGCTCTGAGGAAATCCAGTCTTCTGTAGAATATCGCAGTACCACACTAGGATTCCTCGCTCTGCAGTGTTCAACAGCTGGCGTCCCTTGTTGTAGTCTTCTGCTGACCGTCTTCCATGGACTCGGTGTAAGAAGGTTGATCGTGGCATTTCGGCAGCCGTTGTAGCATCGGTATGGGTTGCAATGGCTCCTGAGTTGTACATATCAAGTGCTTCCTGAAATCGAACGCTTTTCGGAAGCCTCTCCTTGTTTTTGTTTGACATGGTGATATGCAGTAGTTGCAAGAAAGAAGCTCACTGTCAGCTCATTTCGTGTTGATTTTACCGCTAAAGAAAAAGAAAATATTTGTACCTCAATATCACTGGAGCCAAGAGTACACTAGTGCCCTCTTAGTGTGTTAGCGCTCCACTTACGTACGTGCTCGACTTGGGTACACCCTCTCTAGCGGGGCCAGGCATCTTCGTCACGCTGTCCGAACCTGAATAAAATCCATCGCTATTCAGCCAGCTTACATAGGATTGACTCAAGTAAGAGCAAGAAATGATCCTCAAGCTCGGGGGAATCCAGCTGGGCAACCTGGAAGTCAGTAGCTCGACTAGAAGAGGAGAAGATTAAAGAACTGGACAGACTTGAAAAGCCAAGAAAGGAGATAGTGGTACTGGAGGACACCGACAAGTGTTATGCTGAATACGGGAGTGAGGATGGGGGGGACAGTGATGAAGATGACCGGGAGGTTTTTGTACTTGAGTAATGTTCAATGGTGGTTTGGCCGCGCATGTATTACCTAGTAAGCACCCTAGCTGGATTCTACTGAGCTTGAGGATCATTTTTTGCCCTTACTTGAGTCAATCTGGTGGGAACTGGCTGAGCAACGATGGATTTTTGTCTGGGTTCGGGCAGCGCGACGAAGATGCGTATATTCTAGAGTACGCTAGTGCACTAGCGGCATCCTGGCACCCTAAAAAAAAGATTATGTTCGACCAACTGACGCCCTCTCTACCTTCGCCCAGAATCTTCTGCCGGGCCTTCCAGTGGAGGCAATTTTGAAGGAGTGCCCTCGCGTCTGCGTCTTGCATGGGCACCACCAGCACTTGGAAGCAGGCTGATCATTCCTCTCTCCTTAGGCCTGGGGCCATTTGCATGAGGGAGGTCGACACGGCAGACCGATAACCCTCTCATCCACATAGTAAGACACACATGTGCAGCCACCGGGCGACCCGAATCGGGCTAGTCCAAGAGCTCTCGAGGCGCTCCTCCGCTGTCGTAACTTTTTTTTTTGTTTATTCATTACTCGTGTGCGACCTATGTAGACCATGACGAGAAGTATGTACTAGTACAGTCCGTTTCCACGCCGCATACCGCGCATGGCGGCACAGTCATGGGGTATAACCAAGAGGCCTTTGACGCGGAGTGCGCTGCCCTGACGCGAGCGCTGGATCTGGCACGAAGAAGAGACCCAACCCCAGCTCGAGTCACTGTCTTCACCGACGCGCAGGCGGCAATCAACAGGATGATATCGGACGAGCCAGGACCGGGGCAGAAGTACGCCCTGGAAGGGCTGGAATGGTTCACCTACTCGGACCGGCCAGAGGAGCGCTCGATGCCGCTGCCCAGGTCTCTTGCAAACATCAAGCGAGAGATCTCCGAGAAGAAGTGGGCAGAGGCACGGAAGTGGGCTGGAGGTAGGACCTCCAAAAAGAAGTACAGGATGCCGACGAGTCAGAGACCCGATGGTACGGTGGCTGGGAGCGCCAAACGGCTTGCCGAACGGTTCTACCAGCTGAAGACGGGGCACTGCCGCACGGGTGAGTACCTGCACTGGACAAAGTCCCGGCCGACAGCCCAGTGCTGGTGGGTGCTCACACCCTAGGCAGACGAGAGAGCACCTCTTGAAGGGGTGCCCGAAGTGGAGAAAGCAGCAGAGGACGCTGTGGAAGGAGGTGTGGAAGGAAACTGGGAAGGGAAGACGGTGGTGGAAGGCTCACGAGCTCTTCGCCGACCGGAGGTGCAGCCAGGCGGTGCTGAACTTTCTCACCTCCACGGAGGTAGGGAAGACAGTCCCAGCTGCGGAGGAAGACGCTAGGAGTGAGGCGTCGGAGTGGGAGCTCCGGGAGAGAGCGGAGCAGGAAGAGGAAAGGAGGGCGGAGGCGGGGGCGCTGGGAATCGAGGAGGAGGAGCATCCACTCTTCCTCCCCACCTCCCCCCTCATGGCATTGGCGGGAGAGGAGTAGGGGGTGTGTTTTCCTTTGTTCTTTTCTTTTCTCGCTTTCTGGGAGGGCCGGGCGGAGGGCACAAGGGGAGCTTGCACTGTGCCGCCTTGCGCGGTCTGCGGCCAGGAAACGGATTGTACACTCGCCGTGATCTAGATAGGTCGCACACGAGTAATGATAAAACAAAAAAAAAAAAAAGCATGGCGGCACAGTGCAAGCATCCCCCTCCACCCATGTCCCACGAAAAAATAAAGACGCACAGAACAAAGGAAAAGAAACGCCCATCCGTCCCCTACTCCTCTTCTGTCGATGCCATGAACGGCGGGGTGGGAAGGAACAACCGGTGTTCCTCCCCGGCCTCCCCGTCGTTCCCAGTTCCAAGCGCTCCCACCTCAGCTTCCCTCTCCTCTTCCCGCTCCCCCCTCTCCCGGAGTTTCCCCTCCGACGACTCGCTCCCCGCATTGTCTTCAGCATCCGCCGTCGGCACTATCCCGCCAACATCCGTTGAGGAAAGGAAATCTAGCACGGCCTGACCACACCTCCGGTCGGCGAAAAGCTCATGAGCCTTCCACCACCGCTTCCCCCTTCCTGTCTCCTTCCACACCTCCTTCCAAAGGGTCTTCTGTTGTCCTTTCCACCTTGGGCACCCTTTGAGGAGGTGATCCCCTCCGCTGTCGTAACGTTGGGCGGTGGCCGGAGGAGTTTGTACCCGCTGATGCTTTTTGATTCATCACTGTGTATCCAAAAATCATTGGGGCAAATAGGGAGTGAGAGAACATCAATACATTTTACGCTCAACCTGATTTGGCTATGGTCAAGCAGTGGCGCAACGGTGCGAGGGTCTTGGTGAGATGCAGGAGTGAGTGGGAGTGAATCACAGGCCTATTTTCGGCAGCGGTGTTGAACAGTCGAACTGTACGGTGAGTGTTCAATCTATTCCTTCATGTGAAGCTGGTTTTTACCTACCTGTTTCTACATTTCTTCAGCGCCAATGTACTCGTCAAGTGATGTGCAGGAGATGAAAGATGGTGGCCCAACATGGACAGAGTAGATTTTCTCACTGCCAGTCACCACGCCATTGGGATGCGAGTTCCGGCTTCCCACCTTTGGCCCTTTCATTTCATCCCTCCTTCGGTGGTCCCCTCCGTGGATCTCGCGCTCCGCTACTCGTCGCTTACCGAGGGCCCCCGATCCTCTATCACCTGAGGTGCATCCATATCGTCGCCGCGGGCTTTGCAGCACAGCTGGAGCAGGAATAGTCAACGACACCCGCACGATTGACAGCCCTGTGTCCGCGTCCGCGTCCACATATGTAGCACGCATTTCCTCCCTCGCCACCGCTGGTTCCAACCCCCATCGTCCCGCTATCTTCTACAGTACTGCCGTATCCCTCAGGCCATCACTCCCATCCTATCTTGCCCCTTCAAACCCGAAGCACAGTCACATCCGGATCATTCTCCTGGTGCCATCACGGGCGCTCACTTGCGCATTTTTCCTTCTCATTTCCGGTTCTGTTGAATCCTCATACTACTACGCCAAATCTCGCTGGCTTTCCGCCGGCGGTGACTGTATAGGGCATAGACTCCCCCCACTGGAAGGCCTAGCAGTAGATTTTGTGGGCGAAGGCTCAGTAGGAGACCGAGAGGGGGAAGGCCTGGTTTAAGATCCGGAACCCCCCGCCGATGTGAGGTGCAGCCAAGCAATTCTGGCATTCCTCTCCATCACAGATGTGGGGGGGCGGCTCCCAACCCTGGCACCTGGCGGAGGAAGACGCACAGAATGATGCGTCGGTGTGGGAGCTCCAGGAGCGGAGCGAAAGAGAAGAGGGGCGGAGACAGGAGACCGAGGAGCTGGGCGCGGAGGTTGAGTAACAGCCGCTATTCGCCCCCATGCTCTCCTTCATGGCCACTGCAGAAGGTCTGGCGGCGGCTTTCCTTTGTCTTTCCCTTGCATGTGATTTCCATCGTTATTTTCTTTGTCATTTCCTTGGCGTGCTCTACATCTCGGGACAAGCCTAGATGGAGGGCAAAGGTGATCTACAACGGGCCACCAGCGGACTGATCGAGGTCAAGGTCGGAAGGTGGACGGGAACTGGTAGTGTGTACGACGTCTGCCTTGACATCGGGATACGCCAAGAAAAAAAAAATTTGCTGGCAGGCGGCGGGGTCCAGTCGAAGCGAGGCGGCGAGATAAAAATAAATCCCCCGCCACCACCAAGAATTACCGTAGTTCCCACACATAACTAAGTACTTACAGCATGCCACGCACTCAGTGAAAGAAAGCCAGCCGACATCACTATATGTCGTCTGGATGAGTGCCCCCGCTAAAAACAAAGTGCAGTCTGCCCGGAATCCTCATGCAAGGGATACAGCACTGTGCATACAGTGGCTGGTTGGGACAGCAAATCCAGGGTAGGGTCTCACCTGCTGTGAGCGTAAAAACCTAGCTATATACCCACAATCTTGACATGTTGGGCGGCTTTCGGCAGGAGCAGTAGACCCACCGGATACATACGAGATGTGTTTGGCGGTTGGTATTTTACGATCCGCAGTGGAAGGACCTTGCCCGGCTGGCCTTGACCTATCTCACTCTCCCTGCAACGAGTGCGGAACGCGTTTTCGGCACCGCAAAGGCCACTCTCTCGGATCGCAGTTGCCAATGTACTTGAGGCTGTCGAGTGCTTGAAAAGCTGGCAGAGGGATGGGATGATCGCCGCTACAAAGGAGGATGTAAATACAATCGAGCACGTGCTGGGCGCTCTTTGTGAGGAGGATCTGTTGAATTTAGTGCAGTGATAGTTAGCCCATACATCAGAATTGATGGGTCCCCTAACCACTGGCATTGGCGGCGGCACCGGCGCCGGCGCAATGAACTTTTCCGCAAAATACACGTTGCTCTAGCAGGTCTATTCCGACGTCTACAGATACCTAGGCAGATTGGTCTGGCTATATTCCGACCGAGCCGACCTTACCCTCCTGTGGGCAGAAGTGTGGAGGGAGGCGGGGAGAAGGAAGAGCTGGTTCAAGATCCGCGGGGGAATTGGGTGCCGGGGTGGAGCTACCGTTGCTCCTATCCACGCCCTCTCTCATGGCGTCCGCAAAAGATGAGGAGTAGGGGGCGGATCACGCTCCCTTTGGTGTTTCCCTTGCTCTAGTCTCTCCCGTCGGTTACGGTTCCATTTGTAAGATTTTCCTTGCTGTGTATCTTCTTGGGACAGGGGGAGCTTGCAACGTGCCGCCTTCGCGCGGACTGCGGACGGGAAGCGGACTTTGTGTACCTCGCCATAATCTATGTAGCATGCGAGAAATGAATAAACAGAAAAAAAGAGCCGACCTTGCTTACCATATTATTCCGGACTGGGCGTGACTGCAGGGTTGACACATGCATCATAGATTTTGTGTCCCCATGTCACGAGATCTGGATTGTTCCTGTTGAATGGTTATGTCAGTAGGTGTGCGTAGATGAAATTCTTCACGTAGTGGTCAGGGCTCGAGCGGGGACAACTTCAGTTGCTGTGTAGTAGGTTGTAGAAGTATAGTACAGAAGAAGCCCGCCGAACCAAGAACACTAGGTACATCCACACTGCCCGCTTAGCCCCATCATTCGTATGGTAACACCACCCTCTCAACTCTAGCAGGGGCCCCATACATCCAGCGCCAAGAAGTTTTTCCAACAGTTCCCCGCGCCGTCGGCCGCTCATGACATCGCTTCCTTCAAAGTCCATCAGTGCCCCACCACCGCGCTTAGTACCAACCCCCAAATCGGCAAAAATGGATAACTTAGCTCCTTACACGCCTTCCATGAGACCTGGTAACCATCTCCCCCATTTTCTATATGTAACAACTGCCTCTAATCCGTGTCGCAAACAAACAATCTCTTCCGAATGACAGGCTTACTGACGGATGTGACTAATCGTGGTATTAGGCCAAGGGTGGGTTTTGACCTCGCTCGATCTTGTTGTGGGGCCTGGGAGTCGTCCCTCCACTGGCTGACGCGACCTCCGCCCATGATAGGTATAATTCGTTCCTCCAACAGACGTGCACGCCCGACAGGGTCAGCGTCATCGAGACTCTGAAGGGGCCGTGGACCTTCGAGTTCAGTTGCAGGCTGGTGGAGGATTACAGGTACGCGAGTTCCTCGATTTATCACACGGTCAATTGACCCCGGATCAGAGATATCTTTTCGTCCCAACATATCAGCCCAGGTGCTGTCATGAATAACGGCCTTGCCAACTTGGGCTCGAAGTTTCCGGTTCCCAGCCATGAAGGGGTAGGCAAATTGGGGGGAGGCCGCGCCGATTGCCTACGGCTGACTCGATGGGATCGGCCACTCGCAGTTCAAAGAAAGCACCCTCAACTATGTCATCACCTCTTCCATCTGGCGGCGGCAGAGTTGGACGGGCATGGGTTTTCAACCCTTGGAAGGCGAGAAAGGCAGCATCAGTGAGCTTTACGGTGACTGCTTTATCAGCGGTAAGTCGATCCTGATTTGGGATAGAATCGCTGCGCCTGACTCTTGATATTGCCCGTGTAGGATTTATTGAGGGCTCCGAGATTGTGGTGTATGTCTCGTTGGCCGCCAATCTGAGGACCGATATCCAGAAGCTGCGACGAGCGTATGTTGTCCCCGGCCTTCCGGGCGCGCGTGGTCTTCAAACTTTCAGCTACTGATCGAACCACAAGTGCTGGCCCAGCGCTTGGTATCCAGGGCTTTCGTCGCGGAGAAACAGAAGCGGTAGAAACGGAAATCCACAAGGCAGTCGAGAAAATCAAGGGATTGACAGCTTCCATAGTCGTCTACGTTGTAGAACGTGAAGGAAATCTTCACAGCGGCGAAAGAGATTTAGAAAGCCAACTGAAATATCTGACCCTTGTAGATAAGCGGATGCGGAAGGCGGATCGGGCTCCGTCAAAATTATTGTGAGGAAACTCCATCCGCCTGCTTCAATTATAAGTTGCTGATCACTAAACTACATCTCCGACTAGTGCAGTGCTGACCCCATATCGTGAACTGGTGAGCTTCAACGAAGCTTCGCTCCCTTTTGAGCCTCTTAGCTATGAGGATCTCTCAACCCACCCGACAGTGAGTACCCTTTCAGCTATTATTGGTTGCGACTAAGCATAGGACGTCTTCAAACTAGACCTATCGCATGTTGGGTGACTGCCTCGAGTATCAGTTACTGTATTCTCAACTCCAGAGATGTATTGATGGTTACCCAAACCACCCTAATATGTCGCTAATCCACCTGAAGATTCTCAAAAAGCACCCCATATCTTCGTCGGTGGCTCTGTTGCATTGGACAAGAGCATAACTGCGTGTGAACATCAACTGGGGAATATTCGGGCAAATGTGCGGCATCACCCTCCCCCCGGCACCCACAAGGGAGAAATGCCACCTGCTTCATAGTGTTACATTGGAACTTACAATTTGATTAGACGCAAGCAGCGGTGGCCCTACAGCACTGGGAAGTTGGCTCGTTCCATACTGTGACACCTGGGTACACGAGTACGGAGGTGGAGGTAGAGATATCGTAGAGTCAGGTTCGATTTCTTTATTCACAGCAGAATAATCTTAGGTTCGTCGTGTCGGGGTGTTTCGTTGAGTGTGGTATTCCGAGGATGGGGAATTTCCGAGGAATTGGGTGGAGTTTCCGCGCGGTATTTATGCCTTTCTTCCTTTTTTGGTCACGTGGTTTTTCTTCCCGTCGTTCCGCCGAGGATCCCATTTCCAAGACGCGCGGTTTCTAAGAGCTCCGCTTGGTGAGGTTGGTCCTGACCGGTCCTAGCGATAAGGGTGGAGGCTAACAGTCGGCGACCTCGTATTCCCCCCGGCGCTAGTCTTTCGGACTATGCGGGCTTCGTATCGAGGTCCTAGTTCAGGATCGGTCGTAACTCTTTCGGAGTTCGCCGTCCCTCCTAGTTTGCCACTGGCCCCTCTCCGGAGTTAATCTTTCGCCCGTTCTTCTCGGCCGTAAGGTCCTAACTCCGGGTCTTATCTCCCGTCTAGACTCTCCCAGACCTGTCTTGCGACATGGGCCTCGCTTATGGCGTGCGACTTGCAGGAAGCTAGTTCTACCCTTGTCTCGTTCTCGTATGCAGCGGCTACAAGAGTCGGCAGTGCGTTGGGTCTACCCGGCGGGCTGGCCTAAGATCCATCACCCGCTGAGGTTACCCTTAGCTCAGCTTTTTCTTGCTGAACTGCTTTCCGAGGCCCCGAGACTTTTCGTCGGGTATTCTAGTCACGTGACTTACCGTTCGGCTACCTTACTCCTTGTCTCTCTTTCCCTTTGTCACCCTCGGGTGTAACACTACTCCCCCTCTTTCTTAGCTTCGGCCCGAAGCTAATCTCCTGACTCCTCCTCTTTCTTCGTGTGAATTTGGTGGAATGCAGTCCTCCATCCCCTGCATCCCTCCGACCGCCTGGCCCGAAGAAAACCCTCCAGCGGGAAAAACTTCGGAACCAATTCGATTGGCGGTCGGCCCTCGGATCTGGGTGGTCTTCCGACCGGTCCAGGATCCTACGTCGGAGTGGTGCAAAAGGAAACCAGGAAACAGCACCGTTCCCCCGAAGAGGTGATCAGAAGACGGGTTGGCCTGGCACGCCGGTGTAGCAGGGGATCAGGCCGGCCGTACGGTAGTCTCGCCGCCAGAGCCGGTCAAAACCAGTGGCTCTTAACCGGCCACCCACGCCTCGCCACAGTTAAAGGACGGGTGCTGTTTCTTTCTGGGATTACAATACCTTTTGCTCTTCTGCTCGTCGAAAGATTCTTTGTTTGGATGAAGTCCTCCTCCCCTTCATCCTACTACCCCCCGACCGTGCTTCAACCCCCTCAGCTTCGATATGCGCCAGGGGCGGGTCGGAGTCTAGCCCTCGGTGAGCCGGTAGTCCCTCGGCGCGTCTGGATTCCGTCGGTGAAACTCTCGAAGTTTCTCCAGGCCGCCTACCGAAAAGTTATCGTAGGGCTCTTCCGTCCAGTCCTTCCGGTCTGGGTAGTCGAGCCATTTGACGAGGTACAGGACGCGGCGCCCTTTCTTGGTGCTCCCAAGGACCTCGTCAACGTCGTATTCCTCGCTTTGTTCGATGTCGTCGGCCTCTCGGAGGATCTTTGAGGGGTCCGGCGGTGCCCGGTGTTCGCTGGTTCGATAGGGTTCGAGCAGTGACACGTGAAAGACGTTGTGGATCTTCCATTTCCGGGGCAGCGTGAGTCGGACTGCGAGGGGTGAAACGATTTTTTCCACCTGGAAGGGGCCATGATTCTTGTGGTCCAACTTCCGGGAGGGTCGGCGCGTTTTAATGTTGCGCCCATTGAGCATCACCAAGTCCCCGACATGATATTCCGGGGGTTTGGTGCGCTGGGGGTCCGTGTAGTGGCGCATTCGTTCGTGTACTGCTTCCAGTCGTTCGGCGGACGCCTTGTGTACCGCGTGCATCCAGTGGGCGTAGAGCTTGCTGGCGGGGTTCAAGGGTCCAGTGGCGGCTGGGTCGGAGGATACGGGATGGAATCCATAGTTAGCGTAAAACGGAGACATCCCATTGCCCATGGTGATCGAGTTGTTGTAGGCGAACTCTGCCATCGGGAGCAGGCCTACCCAGTTGTCTTGCTCGTGGCCGACGAATGCTCGGAGGTATGCCTCGATTGTCTGATTGAGGCGTTCCGTTTGCCCGTCGGTTTGGGGGTGGAAGGCCGTTGACATCCTTGGGCGGATGCCCGATAGCCGCAGAAATTCTTGCCATGTTTCGGAGGTGAATCGGGAGTCTCGGTCCGAGACGATATCTGTGGGGAGTCCGTGGTATTTCCAGATCTCCCGAGCAAAGGTGACTGCTAAATCGGCCGCCGTTTTCTTTTCTTTTTCAAGGGGGAGGAAGTGCGCCATTTTTGTGAATCGGTCTATAACCACCCACAACTGGTCGCATCCCTCCGAGAGTGGTAGTTCCGTGATGAAGTCCATTGCGATGGACTGCCAAGGGGCGTACGGTAATTCCAGAGGAGAGGAAAGTCCGTACGGTCGGTGTCAGGCCGCTTTGTTCTTCTGGCACTCGGGGCAACTTTGGACAAAGTCGGTGATTCTTTCGTTCATCTTTGGCCACCAGAAGTTTCGTCGGATAAGTTCGATCGTTTTATCCTGGCCCATGTGTCCTGCGATTTTCGTGTCGTGTTCTGATTCAAGAATCAATTTTTTGAGGTTTCCATCCTCCGGGATCCAGAGCATACCCTTTCGATAGAGTAGCCCGTCCTTGATCTCGAGGACCTCTTCCGTCCTGACCTTCCGGTCCCTCTGCCGCGCCTCACGAGGGCGGGCAGCTTCCTCCTTGACCTTTCGGTCATTCAGTGCTGCGTTCCCCAGCACTGCTTCCAGTTCCTTCCGTGCGCCTTGGTATTCCTCGTCCTTTTTCCCAGCTTCTTTGACTGCTTCCGCAAACTCCTTCGACCATTGTTGGGGCTGGAGTGATGCCAGTCTTGCCGAAGAGCAGATGAACGTTCTTTCCCGTCGTTCCGCAAGGTTGGTTTTTTGCAAAACAGTCGTGATCGGCTGGTTTCCACTCCCCCCTTTTTCAGGGCGGTACTCCGAACGCCTTGAAAGAGCATCCGGTTTCCCGTTTCGGTTTCCTGGTCGGTAGTAGATACGGAAGTCGATGCCGGCCAATTCCTGTGCCCACCGTGCCTGGCGTCGGTTGAGTATCTTCGTGGTCGTGAAGTACTCGAGGTTCTGGTGGTCGCTGAACACCTGGACCTGGTTTGTTGCTCCCTCACAGTACCGGCGCCAGTGTTTGAAGGCGTCGACGATTGCCAGAAGTTCCTTGTCGTGGATTTCGTAGTTGATTTCTGCCGGCTGGAACTTTCGGGAGTGGAAGGCGACCGGGTGTAGTTTCCCTTCCTCGTCTCTTTGTGACAGGACGGCGCCGATGGCGAAATCGGAGGCATCGGTCTCGATGATCACCGTTTTGGTGGCGTCGAAATGGGCGAGTATTGGGGCTGTCGTGAACCGTTGCTTCAGCTCCTGAAAGGCTTTTTCTGCCTGTTGGTTCCATTCCCATTCCTTTTTTCCTCCCTTCGTCAGTTCCGTTAGGGGTCTGGCGACTCGGGAGTAGTCCTTGATGAAGCGCCGGTAGAAATTAGCAAACCCCAAGAAGGACTGTACTTCCGTTAGCGATGCTGGGGTTTTCCATTCCAGCACCGCCTCTACCTTTCCTTTCGCCATCTTGATTCCGTCTCGTCCGATGACGTATCCCAGGAATTCCACTTCCTGGGTTTTCCAGACGCACTTGTCTGGCGAGACCGCCAGTCGGTTTTCCCTCAGCCTTTTCAACACTTCCTTGACTCGTTGATCGTGCTCCTCCTCGGTTTTTGCATAGATCAGGAAGTCGTCCATGTAAACCAGGAGGCCTAGGTCGATCATGTCGGAAAAGACGTGGTTCATCATGTCTTGGAAGGTTGACGGGGCGTTGGTTAATCCGAAGGGCATGACCTGGAACTCGTAGAGCCCATAACGAGTTCGGAAGGCTGTTTTCCACTCATCACCTTCCCGAATGCGAATCAGGTTGAATCCGTTTTTCAGATCTAGTTTAGTGAACCACTTGGCTCCCTGAACTCGATCCTGCAGTTCCTGCATGAGGGGAAGAGGGTATCGGTTGGGAATCGTTATCCGGTTGAGGGCCCGGTAGTCGACGCACAACCGGAGTCCTCTTCCGTTTGGTTTTGGTACAAACAGGATCGGGGATCCCGCCGGCGAGGTGGATCTCCGAATTTTGCCTGTTCTTAACATTTCCTTGAGCCACTCCCTAAGAGTCTGGAGCTCGTATTCCGAGAGGGGGTAAATCGGTCCCCAGGGGGCGGTTTCCCCTTCCTTGAGGTCGATCTTGCAATCGTATGGTCGGTGTGCTGGTAGCGCTTCCGCCGCTTCCTGGCTCATGATGTCGAGGTAGCTCCTGAACTCTCTAGGGATTCGGTCCTGAGGGTCCTCCTCGGTTATCGCTGAGACATACCCAATGACCCTGGCTTCTGGGTCAAGGGTAACCGCTTCGTCTAGGGACAGAGAGAATTCTGCCGTTTCGTGTCTCGTGCATTTTTCGAGGCAGTTGTGACTGCTGAAGCGCAGTTCCTCTGAGTCCCATGCACCTTGGGGGGGGTGCTTCGCAATCCACCAGAACGGGAGGAAGAGGTCGACGTCTGGCTCCAAAGGAGCAACCTCAAACACTTCTCGGGAATAGTGCTTCCGATGCTGGAGCAGGAGCGGCTCGGTGTACTCCCTTCCTGCCCCTTTGACTTCTTCCCCTGAGCAGTTGAACAGTGGGGCTGCTTCCTTTCTGCGGATTCGGGGTATGTCGAGTTGCTCCGTGATCCTCGTGCTGATCAGCGGTACCGAGCAACCAGTGTCGAGTAGGGCTCGTACCGCGTGCTGAGTCGGGCCCCACGAGATGATCATGGTAGTGATCGGTCTTTTGCCGCATTGTGGTTTATTCGTAGACTTTTCGGGCGAGGCTTCGTTAAGGTTTAGCCTTCTTCGTTGTCTATCCTGCGAGGTTCCAGCACTTGGTTCCTCCGGACCCTTTCGTTTTCGACTTGTTCCACAAATTATTGGGAAGGACCTGGGGTGCGGCGGGCCCCGTCCTTCTAAAAATCTGAGTCGTCTTGCCAGACTGATCGGAGCGTTATGGCCGCGGCTTCCCGCATGTCTTCGTCCTCGATTTTGACGTGTTCAGTTTTGTTTTGCTTAGGGGCCGGAGCCTCCTCGGCATCCTCGCCCCTTTTCCGCTTCCCTTGGATCGAGCTCGCCTTCTTTGGGGCCTCTGGTAGCTCTGTGCCCTTGATCGTCGTTTGGGCGTAGCAGTCTTGAGTGGTGTGGCTGTCCCGGCCACACCTCCAGCAGTTGGCTTTGCTGTTTCGGTGGGAGTTGATCTTGCTCTGGGGAACCCCCTTATAGGCGTTGCTACCACTTCCCCAGTGGCTCTGTTCCCATGTTTTCCTTGGCTTTTCAGCCTTGCCCCCCGAGTCAGACTTCCCAGTCTGCTTGGGGCCGCCGCTCTCCTTGCCCTTTCGGGCATTGCCCGGATTTTTTCCATCCCGGCCGTCCTTTCGTCCTGCGCCACTTCCTGGCTGCGGTTCTCGGGCCGCCTTCAGGGCCTTCCTTCGTTCCACGTGAAGACCGGCGTTGTAGGTGGCCGTAAGGAAGTGCTCATCGTCTATGAACTCTTCCATGTAGTGGGCGAAGCGCATGTCCAGGATGCTGTCGGGCATTGCCTGGTCGACCTTCTCCCTTAGCCCTTCGCCGGTGGCCTGGGCGTACACATTCAAGGCGCGGAATTCAGTGAAATATGCCTTGATGTCGCCTTTGTACCGCAGCTGACTGAGCTTCAGCTGGGCGTTCGCAGCTTCCCTGGTGTCCCGGAATTCGGCCCGGATTGCTGCAGTGTACCGGGCCCAGGTGTCCCGGTCCGCCATTGTCCTTCGTCGGTGCTGATGCCAGGCTTTTGCGGTGTCCGACAGCAGTGTTCCTACCCAAGCGATTTTTTGGGTGTCGAGGGTTTCCGGGTAGAACCCAATGTACTCGAGGACCGATTCCCACCAGACATTGAACGCCGAGGTGGGCTTCCCGTCGAAGGATTCTGGATTCTTTAGCTTGAGTCGGGAAGTATTGGTCCTCACCTCCGGGGCCCTTTGATCGGTCCGGGCTGCCGCGATGCCTTCCCCCACCAGTCGAGCGATTTCTTCTGGGGTGAGCATGGTGGCGATGTGCCCTTCTCGGAGTGGGGTAGCTTCCGGTGGAGGCCTTCCGATCACCGGGTTTCGCCGCCTATCCAGGACCGTGTACATGTCGTCGTCGTCATTGTTGATCGGGCCCCCGTCTTCGGTGGGGTTTTCTGGTTCCGGGGAAGGGGACCGGAGTACCAACCTTGTTCGGGGTCGTCTGGGGGGTTCTCCTCTGGCCCCTCCCGCTGCTGCCTCAGGGGTTCCTTCCCTTGAAGCCGGAAGGGGGACGTCCTTTGGGAGAGCCGACTGTAGGTAAGTGGGCGTGGTGGTCGCCCGTTTGATGGCACTTACCTCTGTGCGCAGCCGTTGCTGCTCTCTGGCTAATCGCTCGGTCTCCTCCTGCTGGTTCATAGCCCACTTTTCACAGTTGGCGTTCCAGGTTTGTTGTTCCTCCGCCCGTTTTCGGTCCGCAACCTGGAGGAACTGGACGGCATCGTTCAGCCGTGTGATTCGGGTGATCTGGTGCCCCTCTTTTTCGGCTTGGTCTTTATCGCGGGCGGTGATGGCCGTCCAGACGTCGGTGGTGAATTTTTGAGCGGCGCTCGCGGTGCGCATCAGCTCGGTTTGCATCCACTCGTGGGATACAGTTGTGTTGGCCTCGGCTGTCTTGTAGACGTATTCGAGGGCTTGCGTGAGCAGATGGTAGTTCCGTTCAATCGTGATGATGCGTCGGTCGGCCCGGTCGTAGGCGTCGCCACACATTCCGTATAGCTGCTCCAGGTCCCATTGAGCCTGCTGGTGCTGCGTGACCAGCAGTCGGACCCAAGCAGTAGGGTTTGGGAGGTCGATCGTTGGTTGATCGGTCTAGGTGTCGTTGTACACTTCCAGGGCGGTTCGTGGGTACTCCAGACGGAGCATGTCGACGTTGGATTCGGTCATTTTCAGTATAGGTCCAGGAAATGCCCGGTGTAGATCGTTTCGTTGTCCGTGAATTCGTAGTCACAGATATCCCGAAAGTCAAGTCCCGTGAGGTTTGCGCACTGATGGGCAAAGGCGCAGTCGTACCAGTATTGGGTATACCAATGCTGGGGTGTACAATCGATGGCTTCTGAAGGGATTGGGCCGTCGATGTGCTCGTCCCAAGGGTCTTCGTAAATCAGAGCTTCAATTGACTGGTAGCTTTGATCGAAGTGCTGGGTGGAGAGTGGTTCGAAGATATTCGCGAGTTCGAGGAGGAAGAAGTGATCTTGCTCGAACGAGGGCATAAGGATTGTGTGGGAATCGAAGGTGACTTGTGAACTAAGATTATAGTGTGACACCTGGGTACGCGAGTACGGAGGTGGAGGTAGAGATATCGTAGAGTCAGGTTCGATTTCTTTATTCACAGCAGAATAATCTTAGGTTCGTCGTGTCGGGGTGTTTCGTTGAGTGTGGTATTCCGAGGATGGGGAATTTCCGAGGAATTGGGTGGAGTTTCCGCGCGGTATTTATGCCTTTCTTCCTTTTTTGGTCACGTGGTTTTTCTTCCCGTCGTTCCGCCGAGGATCCCATTTCCAAGACGCGCGGTTTCTAAGAGCTCCGCTTGGTGAGGTTGGTCCTGACCGGTCCTAGCGATAAGGGTGGAGGCTAACAGTCGGCGACCTCGTATTCCCCCCGGCGCTAGTCTTTCGGACTATGCGGGCTTCGTATCGAGGTCCTAGTTCAGGATCGGTCGTAACTCTTTCGGAGTTCGCCGTCCCTCCTAGTTTGCCACTGGCCCCTCTCCGGAGTTAATCTTTCGCCCGTTCTTCTCGGCCGTAAGGTCCTAACTCCGGGTCTTATCTCCCGTCTAGACTCTCCCAGACCTGTCTTGCGACATGGGCCTCGCTTATGGCGTGCGACTTGCAGGAAGCTAGTTCTACCCTTGTCTCGTTCTCGTATGCAGCGGCTACAAGAGTCGGCAGTGCGTTGGGTCTACCTGGCGGGCTGGCCTAAGATCCATCACCCGCTGAGGTTACCCTTAGCTCAGCTTTTTCTTGCCGAACTGCTTTCCGAGGCCCCGAGACTTTTCGTCGGGTATTCTAGTCACGTGACTTACCGTTCGGCTACCTTACTCCTTGTCTCTCTTTCCCTTTGTCACCCTCGGGTGTAACACATACAACGCCCGCCGGGTTCACTTCCGGATTACTCCTGGTAAGGCTACTTGACTCTCCTCATCCACAGCCCCTATCTCCGGACAAGCTCTCACATTCCTGAAGAAGATGCGTACCATAACCATTTATGTCGGGGAAGCGCATGATCCCAATCGGTGCATATTCTCGCAGCAGCCAATCAGGGGTGGCGGATGGAAGACGAGGACATCATTCAAAGCATACTCGCAGCCCGACATCTCCCGCCCCAGCGTACGCGTGTCGGTGGCCGAAGTATATGGGCCTCGCAGAACGATGGTTCTACTCGATGAGCCATTGAATGGCACCGGGTGGAAGGAATACTTGTCATTCTATGTGTTTCGCCATGAACAAGATGAAGCCAAAGTGATAACGATCGGCGAAGCGTATGAGCCTCACCGCTGTATGCCATTCGAGGGAGAAATTCCTAGCGGTAGTGGATGGACTGAGAAGCTTCGCTTCTGGGTTCTGCGTGGCTGAGGAGGGTGAATCTGGGCAGCTTCCAGTATTCGCCGGTCCCGTGGGATGATGGCGGGGTAATTTGTCACCAGAATTTGAAACGATGGTGGAGGAGCGAGAAACACCTTGCACCGCGCGCACTGAGCCGTAAAGTGTGTTAAAATCAGTGTGTGAGGCATCAGTTGGATTCGAGTGCAGCCTATGTAGACTATGGCGAACGATCCGACTAACGAAATCTTTCCTGCCCGCTGTGGGGGTTAGAAATTTGAGAGGTAAAAAGTTCGCCACCTGACCGCATCGCGGTTCTCTTCTTCTCTCTTTTTCTTTCTTCTAGGTAATTTCGGGGTTGGAAGAGTGACAGAGTCCGCCCCGTGCGTACGGAGGCCTGGGTGGGGACGGACTGAAGTTATCAGTCTGAGGCAATTGCGGGGCTGGACGGACTAGATAGTCCGTTCCAGCGTAGGACTTTTTTCATTTATTTAAAGGTATGTACTAATTAATCACGTGCCTACCTACAGACTTCCGATTCCTGGTCACTGCCCGCACCTCGATCTCGATCAATCTACAGGTGGCCAGTTGTGGCTCCCTTTGCCCTCCAACCCGGCCTGTCCCAAAAGCAATAGAACGTACCAAGGAAGTAACAAAAGAAATTAGGAAAGAAACCCGCTCCCAGACTCTCAAATCCTCTTCCGCAGAAGCCACAAAGGAGGGCGTGGGGGGGGAATAGCGGCTGTCCCTGTTGAATAGTTATGGCCGTCCGTGTGTGTGCGTGCGCTTCCGAGACTCTCTGGTTCAACACAGGTCTCCTGTTCGATGGAAGGGGAGCTAGGTGACCGGGGTTAGGAACTGTTGGAAAAGCTTCTCGCCGCTGGACGCACGGCGCTGTGGTCGCTAGACTTGAGTAGCCGTCTACTAGAGTTGAGAAGTCGGCGCTGCTAGGGAAGCGAACGCCGGATGAGCTATCAGAAGCAGGGAGCCCAATGGGGATTAAGCGGGGAAGCAGCAAGATGTACTTTGTGTTCTCTGCTCTGTGGTTTTAGTTCTGTACTCCTGCAACCTTCTACATAGCAACAGAGACTGTCCCCGCTCGAACTCTCGCTCCACCGTGAAGAATCACATCTCTCTCACCCCCTTCGACGATCCTCTACTGCTCCCTTGAACTACCACTTGTCACCCCCCCCTGCTCCCGGAGTTCGCCCCCCCGATGCCTCACTCTGTGCGTCTTCCTCAGCGGGGCTACTCCTCTCCCCATATCCATGGTGGAGAGGAAGACCAGAGCTGCCTGGCTCTGTGAGGAGGTTGCGGATTTTGAACCAGTCTTTCCCCCTCCCAGTCTTATTCAGCACCTTCGCCCACAGAATCTTCTGCTGGGCCTTCCAGTGGAGGCAATTTCGATGAAGTGCACTCGTGTCTGCTCCCTATACAGGCACGACCAGGACTTGGCAGCGGGCTGGCCCCCCGTTCGGCGTTCCTCTCTCGCCAGGCCCGGGCGCCATATGGATCGGTGAGTTCGACACAGCAGACCGATATCCTTCTCATCCACGCAGCAAACCACACATTTGTAGCCACCGGACGACCCGAATTGGGTCAGTACAAGAGCCCTCGAGGCGCTCCTCCGCTGTCGTAACGCTGGGCCGGGGCGGGAGTAGTTTGTACCTGTTAATGCTTTTTCGATCCATCACTGTGTATCCAAAAACTACTGGGGCAAATAAGAGAGAACATCAATGCATTTTACGTGCAGCCCGTTTGACCATGACCAGGCATTGGGGCAATGGTGCAAGGGTCTTATGGGAGATGCAGGGGATGAGGGATGAAGGGCCAACATGGGCAGAGTAGATTTCCTCACTGCTAGTCGCCACGCCCTTTGAATGCGATGCGGCTTCCCACCTTCGGCCCTTCATTCACCCCTCCTTTTATGGGCCTTCCATGCACACCGTGAACCTCGCGTTCTGCTACTCATCGCTTACCGCAGGCCCCCGATCCTCTATCACCTGAGGTGCATCCATATCGTCGCCGCGGCTTTGCATCACAGCTGGAGCAGGAATAGTCAACGACGCCTGCACGATTGACAGTCCCGTGTTCGCATCCGCGTCCAGCTCCATATATAGCACACGCTGCCTCCCTCGCCACAGCTGGTTCCAACCCCCATCATACCCGCTATCTCCCAAAGTACTGCTGCACCTCTCATGCCATTACTCCAATCCTATCCTGCCCCTTCAAACCTCAAGCACAGTCACAACCGCATCGTCTCTTAGCGCCATCACGGACGCTCACTCGTGCATTTTTCTTTTCTCACTTCCCCTTCCGTTGAATCCCCATACTACTACGACGAATTCCATTGGCTTCCCGCAGGCGGTATCCGTATAGGGCATAGACACGGAACACGCCTTCATAACTGCCCCCACTGGAAGGCCTAGCAGTAGATTTTGTGGGCGGTTTAGAAAGAGGCGGAGACGGGGAAGGCCTGGGGGCGACTGTCCCTTGCCTTTCCCTTGTGATCTACAACGGGCCACTAGCGGCTGATCGAGGTCAAGGTCGGATGGTGGACGGGGACTGGTATTGTGTATGACGACGGTCTTGACATCGGGATAACGCCAAGAAAACGATTTTTTTTTGTTGGCAGGCGGCGGAGCTCAGTCGAAGCGAGGCGACGAGACAAAACTAAACCCCCTATCGCCACCAAGGGCTACCGCATTACCGACCCACACTCACAGCACGCCACGCCCCAACCGAAAGAAAGCCAGCCGACATCACTCTGTCTTCCGGGAGTGTTCCCGCTAAAGACACAGCGCAGTCTGCCCAAAAGTCCTCATACATGGGATACAGTACTGCGCATGCTGTGGCTGGTCGGGACGGCAAATCCAGGGTAGGGTCTCACCTACTGTGAGCGTAAACGTCTAACTGTCACACAGTTGTATGCCCACAATCTTGACATGTTGGGTCGCTTTCAGCAGGAGCTGTAGACCCACCGGGTACATACGAGATGTGTTTGGTGGGCGGTATTGTGGGGCCGAAGGGTTGGGTGCCAGAAGTGAGGAACTTCCACCGATTCTTCCCAAGCCCTCCTCCATAGCGCCCGCAGAGGAGTAAGGGAAGGTCACGCTTTCCTTTGTTCTCTCTTTTGTCCTTTCTTTTGTTCTTTCCTTTGTGACTTCCTTGGTGCGCATTATATCATGGGACAAGCCTGGGCGGAGTGCAAAGGGGAGCTTGCAATGTGCCGCCTTCGTGCAGACTGCGGATGGGAAACGGACTTAGTGTACCTCGCCATAATCTATGTAGGTAGCATGCGAGAAATGAATATACAGAAAGAAAGAGCCGACCCTGCTTACCATTTTATGCTGGACTGGTCTAACACTGGGCGTGACTGCAGGGTTGACACATGCATCCAATGGATTTTGTGCCCCCGTGTCACAGATCTGGATTGCTCCCCGCACCGTCGGCCGCTCGTGACATCGCTTCCTTCAAAGTCCATCAGTGCCCCACCGCCGCGCTTAGTACCAACCCCCCAAATCGGCAAAAATGGATAACTTAGCTCCTTACACACCTGCCATGAAACCTGGTAACCATCTCCCCACTCTTCCGAATGTCGGGCTTTCTGATGGATGTGACTAATCGTGGTATTAGGCCAGGGGTGGGTTTTGACCTCGCTCGATCTTGTTGTGGGGCCTGGTAGTCGTTCCTCTACTGGCTGACGCAACCCCTGCCCATGATAGGTATAATTCGTTCCTCCAGCAGACATGCACGCCCGACAGGGTCAGCCTTGTCGAGACTCCAAAGGGGCCGTGGACTTTTGAGTTCAGTTGCAGGCAGGTGGAGGATTACAGGTACGCGAGTTCCTCGATTTATCACACGTCCAATTGACCGCGGATCAGAGATATCTTTTCGTCCCAACACATCAGCCCAGGTGCTGTCATGAAGCACGGCCTTGCCAACTTGAGCTCGACGTTTACGGTTCCCAGCCATGAGAGGGTAGGCAAGTGGCCTCTGTATCGATTGTCAGCGACTGACTTGGTGGGACCGGCCACCCGCAGTTCAAAGAAAGCACCCTCAACTATGTCATCACCTCTTCCATCTGGCGGCGGCAGATTTGGGAGGGCAGGGGTTTCCAACCTTTGAACGGAGAGAAAGGCAGCACCAGTGAGCTTTACGGTGACTGCTTTATCGGCGGTAAGTCGGTCCTAACCCGGGATCGAATCGCCGTGCCTGACTGTTGGCTGTGTAGGGTTCATTGAGGGCTCTGAGATTGTGGTGTACGTCTCGTTGGCCGCCAAACAGGGGACCGACAGCAAGGAGCTGCAACGAACGTATGTTTTCCCCGGCCCTCCGGGCACGTACAGTCCTCAGCCTTTCAGCTACTGATCAAACAAAAAGGGCAGGCCTAACGCTCGGTATCCAGGGCTTTCGTCGCGGGGAAACAGAAGCGGTAGAAGCTGAAATCCACGAGGCAGTCGCGAAGCTGAAGAAATTGACAACTTCCATATTCGTCTACGTAGTTGAACGAGAAGGATATATTCACAGTGGCAAAAGGGATTTAGAAACCAGCTGAAGTATCTGGCCCTAGTCGACAAGCGGATGGGGAAGGTGGAGCGGGCATCGTCGAAATTATTGTGAGGAAACTCCTCCGACTCATTCAAGTATAGAACGTTGATCACTAAACTACCTTGATTAGTGCAGTGCTGACCCCATATCGTGAACTGGTGAGCTTCCACAAAGCTTCGCTCGCTTTTGAACCTCTTAACTATGAGGAACTCTCAACTCATCCGACAGTGAGTGCGCTTCCAGCTATTATTGATTGCAACTAAGCCTAGGGCGTCTTCAAACTAGACATATCGCATGTTGGGTGACTCCCTCGAGTATCAGTTGCTGTATTCTCAACTCCAGAGATGTATTGATGGTACCCAAACCACCCCAATATGTCGCTAATTCAAATGTAGATTCTGAAAAAGCATCCGATATCTTCGTCGGCGGTTCTGTTGCATTGGACAAGAGTATAACTGCGAGTGAACATCAACTAGGGATTATTCAGGCGAACGTGCGGCATCACCAT
>Ga0307508_10001470_pt1 | contig 26429 bp, 30 predicted proteins | sample 9_EM_MG_FD_203089 | JGI IMG/M metagenome (GOLD analysis project Ga0307508, IMG submission 203089) | Populus trichocarpa ectomycorrhiza microbial communities from riparian zone in the Pacific Northwest, United States - 9_EM | ecosystem: Host-associated > Plants > Roots > Unclassified | place... | reverse complement strand
TCGGCTTCGGCGAGATCGTGCGCGTGTTCATGAACAACCTCGACGCGCCGGTCAACATCACCAACGGCCCGAAGGGCATCACCGGCATCGACGACATCTCGATGTTCGGCATCCACTTCGGCAAGACGCAGGAACTGTTCGGCATCGAGTTCCCCAAGGTCACGAACTACTACTACCTGTTTCTCGCGCTGGTGCTGATTGCCATCGTCGTCTGCTACCGCCTGGAGCGCAGCCGCATCGGCCGCGCGTGGATGGCGATCCGCGAGGACGAGATCGCCGCGAAGGCGATGGGCATCAACACCCGCAACCTGAAGCTGCTCGCGTTCGGCATGGGCGCCACTTTCGGCGGCGTGTCGGGTGCGATGTTCGCGAGCTTCCAGGGCTTCATCTCGCCCGAGTCGTTCAGCCTGCAGGAGTCGGTGATCATCGTCGCGATGGTCGTGCTCGGCGGCATCGGCCACCTGCCCGGCGTGATCGTCGGCGCGCTGTTGCTGTCGGCGCTGCCCGAGGTGCTGCGCTATGTGGCCACGCCGCTGCAGCAGCTCACCGGCGGGCGCCTCGACGCGTCGATCCTGCGCCAGCTGCTGGTTGCGCTGGCGATGATCACCATCATGCTGTCGCGCCCGCGCGGCCTGTGGCCGTCGCCCGAGCACGGCGATGCCCTGCCGCTCCCGGAGAGCGCTCCCCCGATGAACCCGCCGCCGTCGGCGCAGATCCCGCCGGCCACCGGCCACATCGTCCCGACCGCGGAATGACCCGGAGCAAAGCAGCATGAAAGATTCCATCCAATCTGTGCGGGCCGACCGCCGGGCCGCTCCCAAGCCGGCCCGCATCCCCTCGGGGGATCGGCCGATGTACTCGTCGGGCGAGGGGTGCCAGTCATGAGCGAAACCATTCTGAAGGTCAGCGGTGTCTCCAAGCGTTTCGGCGGCCTGCAAGCGCTGTCCGACGTCGGCATCACCATCCTGAAGGGCCAGGTCTATGGCCTGATCGGCCCGAACGGCGCCGGCAAGACGACGTTCTTCAACGTGCTGACCGGCCTGTACACGCCCGACTCCGGCACGTTCGAGCTCGGCGGCAAGCCGTACCAGCCGACGGCGGTGCACGATGTCGCGAAGGCGGGCATCGCGCGCACCTTCCAGAACATCCGTCTGTTCGCCGAGATGACGGCGCTCGAGAACGTGATGGTCGGCCGCCACGTGCGCACCGGCTCCGGCCTGATCGGCGCGGTGCTGCGCACCAGCGGCTTCAAGGCCGAAGAGGCGGCGATCGCCAAGCGTGCGCAGGAGCTGCTCGACTACGTCGGCATCGGCCGCTTCGCGAAGTACAAGGCGCGCACGCTGAGCTACGGCGACCAGCGCCGCCTCGAGATCGCACGTGCCCTGGCCACCGACCCGAAACTGATCGCGCTCGACGAGCCCGCGGCCGGCATGAACGCGAGCGAGAAGGTCGTGCTGCGCGAGCTGATCGACACGATCCGCAAGGACGGCCGCACCATCCTGTTGATCGAGCACGACGTGAAGCTGGTGATGGGCCTGTGCGACCGCCTGACGGTGCTCGACTACGGCAAGCAGATCGCCGAAGGCACGGCCGCCGAGGTGCAGAAGAACGAGAAGGTGATCGAGGCCTACCTCGGCGCCGATCACAAGAACCACTGAGCGGCGCGACGGAGAAGCACATGGCGAACACATTCCTCAAGGTCACCGGCCTGAAGGTCGCGTACGGCGGCATCCAGGCGGTCAAAGGCGTCACGTTCGAGGTCTTCGAGGGCGAGCTGGTCAGCCTGATCGGCGCCAACGGCGCCGGCAAGACGACGACGCTCAAGGCCGTCACCGGCATCCAGCCCTCGGTCGGCGGCGACATCGAATACCTCGGCAAGTCGATCAAGGGCCAAGGCCCCTGGGACCTGGTCAAGCAAGGCCTGGTGATGGTGCCCGAAGGCCGCGGCACCTTCACGCGCATGACGATCACCGAGAACCTGCAGATGGGCGCGTTCATCCGCACCGACAACGCGCAGATCGAGGCCGACATCGAGAAGGTCTTCGGCATCTTCCCGCGCCTGAAGGAGCGCCGCAACCAGCTTGCCGGCACCATGAGCGGCGGCGAGCAGCAGATGCTCGCGATGGGCCGTGCGCTGATGGCGCAGCCCAAGGTGCTGCTGCTCGATGAGCCGTCGATGGGCCTGAGCCCGATCATGGTCGACAAGATCTTCGAGGTCGTGAACGACATCCACCAGCGCGGCACGACGGTGCTGCTGGTCGAGCAGAACGCGAGCCGTGCGCTGCAACTCGCGTCGCGCGGCTACGTGATGGACTCGGGCGAGGTCACGATGAGCGGCGATGCCAAGCAGCTGCTGAACGACCCAAAAGTCAGGGCCGCCTACCTCGGCGAGTGACCCGCGCCCGCGGGCGCAATCCCCAAAGCTGTCACAGGGCGGACGATACAATTCGCCCGCCATGAACGCCCCCAGCCCGATCCGAACCCAGCCCGCGTTCGCCTGCGACGTCGAGGTTTCGGCGTCGTGACGGTGACGGTCACGACCCATCCGCTGCCCCTAGCCGGCGATCCGCAGGTCTTTCAACGCCTGCAGGATACGCTCTGCCTGCAGGCCGACATCTGCCGCGCTGACCTGCCGATCGCGATCGAGGCGCATGGCTTCGCACGCACCCTGAGCGCCCCCGCATGAATTTGAATCGACGCTTTCATCAGCTTGTACTCGCCGCCGTGGCGCTCGGCGCGTTCTGCGGCGCGGCCTGCGCCGAAGGCCCGATCGAACCCGGCCCCGATGTCGATGCCGGCCTGAACCCCGGCGTCAAGAGGCCGCTGTGGGAGCTTGGCGTGGGCGTCGCGGGCCTGCGCCTGCCCGACTACCGTGGCTCCGACCAGTCGCGCAGCTATCTGCTGCCCTTGCCCTACATCGTGTACCGCGGCACCTGGCTGAAGGCCGATCGCGACGGCGCGCGCGCGTTGCTGCTCGACACGCAGCGCGTCAAGGTCGACGTGAGCGTGGCCGCATCGACGCCCACGCGCAGCAAGGACAACGCCGCACGCGCGGGCATGCCGAACCTGCCGGCGGTCGGCGAGATCGGCCCGAATCTCAACTACACGCTCGCCGGTTCGGTGCAGAACCACTGGAAGCTCGACCTGCGCCTGCCCTTGCGCGCGGCGGTCACGCTGCAGCGCTCGCCGCAGTTCATCGGCACGACCTTCTCGCCGCACCTGAACCTCGACCTCGGCGGTGTCGCCGGCGGCTGGAACGTAGGCATGCTCACCGGCCCGCTGTTCGCCGATCGCAAGTACCACGAGCACTTCTACGGCGTCGACGCGGCCTATGCCACGCCCGAGCGCCGGGCCTACCAGGCGCATGGCGGCTACGCCGGCTGGCAGGCGCTCGCGGCCACGTCGCGCCGCTTCGGCAACACCTGGGTCGGCGCGTTCGTGCGCTACGACAGCCTGCACGGCGCGGCGTTCGAAGACAGCCCGCTGGTGCGGCGCAACTCGGCGCTGACCTTCGGCTTCGGCATTTCGTGGATTCTCGCGACATCCTCCGAACTCGTGCCCGCAAGCGACTGAGGTTCTCTTGGGGTTTCTCAGGCATCTGTTCCAGAGCGTGCTTTTCTATGTGCTGCTGCTGCACCTGGGAGGGATGTCGTTGACCTGGAACCTCGTCTCGCTCGTGCTCTACCCGATCTTGTCGCGCCGCCAGGGCACGATCGTCGGGCGGGCTGCGATCTCGTCGGTGTACCGCGGCTTCTGGACCTTCGCCCAATGGCTGGGCCTGATGCGCATCGACTACACCGCACTCGACGCGCTCGACCGCGACGCCGGCCTGATCATCGCGGCCAATCACCCGAGCATGCTCGACGCGCTGCTCGTCGTCGCGCGCGTGCCGCGCGGCATCTGCATCATGCGCGCGAGCCTGATGCGCAACCCGTTTCTCGGCGCGGGTGCGCGGCTCGCGCGCTACATCCGCAACGAGCCGCCGCGCGGCATGATCCGCAGCGCGGTCGACAACCTCAAGGCCGGCGGCCAGCTCGTGCTGTTCCCCGAGGGCACGCGCACGCTGCAAGCACCGATCAACCCGTTTCGCCCCGGCGTCACGCTGATCGCGCACATGGCGCAGGTGCCGATCCAGACCGTCTTCATCGAGACGACCTCGCCTTATCTCGGCAAGGGTTGGCCGATCTGGCGCACGCCGCAGTTCCCCATCGTGTTCAGCGCGCGGCTCGGAGCGCGCTTCGCGCCCGAGGCCGATCACATGGGCCTGCTGAAGCGGCTCGAGACCTACTTCGCCACGGAGCTCTCGCCAGCGTGAACGCCTCGACCACGCACCTGCTACTGATCCCCAGCTACAACACCGGCCCGAAAGTGTTCGAGACCGTGCGCGCCGCGCGCGCCCACTGGAACCCGGTCTGGGTCGTCACCGACGGCAGCACCGACGGCACGCCCGCCGTGCTGCGCGAGATGGTCGCCGCCGACCCCGGCCTGCAGCTGATCGCGCTGCCGGCCAATGGCGGCAAGGGCGCGGCCGTGCTGCACGGCCTGAACGCCGCGCGCGCCGCCGGCTTCACGCATGCGCTGACGATGGACTCCGACGGCCAGCACCCGGCCGAGCTGATCCCCGCGTTCATGCAGGCCTCGATGGCGCGGCCCGAGGCGATGGTGCTCGGCCGGCCGGTGTTCGATGCCTCGGCGCCGCTGCTGCGCGTGCGCGGCCGGCGCGTGTCGAACTGGTGGACCAACCTCGAGACATTGGGTGCCGGCATCGACGATTCGCTCTACGGCTTTCGCGTCTACCCGATCAACGACCTGATCGCGGTGATGCGCCGCCAGCCGTGGATGCGGCGCTTCGACTTCGACACCGAGGCCGTCGTGCGCCTCGCGTGGCGCGGCGTCAAGCCGATCAACATCGCGGCGCCGGTCAAGTACCTCACGGCCGCGGAGGGCGGCGTCTCGCACTTCAAGTACGGCCGCGACAACGTGCTGCTGACCTGGATGCACCTGCGCCTGATGCTCGAATTCGTGCTGCGCCTGCCGTCGCTGTTGTGGCGGCGCGCGACGGGCCGCCCGCCGTTTCAGCGCTGAGCCAACGGGCGCGCGTCATGCGCCATAGTTCACCGGATCTCGATAGGCCGGCTCGTCATGCAGCGCCCAGTACGCGTCGTACAACCGCGTCGTCACCGGGCCGGGAAACTGCGGCAGCGGCACGCCGTCGATCTTCGCGATCGGCAGGATGCCGCCGCCGGTCGAGGTCAGGAACACTTCGTCGGCCGCGCGCATCGCCGCCACCGGCAGCGGCGCCAGGCGCAGCGCGATGCCGAGCCGCTCGCACAGCTCGATCACGGTGCGGCGCGACACGCCTTCGAGCACACCGCGGTCAGCCGTGTGCACCACGCCGTCCTTCACCGCAAAGACATTGAAGCCCGGGCCTTCTGTGACGTGGCCCTGCGCGTCGACCACGCAGCTGGTGTCGCGGCCGCGGTCGTAGGCGTCGAACATCGACTGCACGAGGTCGATCCAGTGGTAGTTCTTGACCGTCGGGTCCACCGACGCCGGCGCGATGCGCTGGCGATCGCTGATATGCAGGTCGATGCCGGCGAGCTGCTTGTCGCGCGGCGCGATCATCACGAAGGGCAGGGCGTAGGCGTAGAAGCGGTTCTGCGCCAGGCGCGGGTCGCGTGCGCCGCGCGGCGGCACGCCGCGGGTGCAGAGCATCGCGACGTAGGCATCCTGCAGGCCGCCGGCGCGCACCACGCCGTGCAGGATCTCGCGCAGCTCGGCGCGCGTGTACGGGATCGCCAGGCGCATCTTCTCGAGGCTCGCGAAGAAGCGCTCCAGGTGCGTGTCGAGGCGGAAGAACGCGCCGTGCCATGCGCTGACCACGTCGTAGGTCACGTCGGAGCGCGTGAAGCCCCAATCGAACATCGAGATCTTCGCCTCGGACAGCGGCGCGTAGGCGCCATCGATGAAGACGCAGCCGCCGTCGAACTGGCCGGCGGCCGGGGTGGCAGGAAGCGGCATGGACGAGCTCCTTGGTGATGTGGATCGAGCGCGCCGCTCAGATCATCCCGCCGTTGATCGAGATGATCTGGCCGCTGATGTAGCTGGCGTCGTCGGACGCGAGGAACGCGACCAGCGCCGCGACCTCGTCGGCGCGCCCGCTGCGCTTCATCGGCACGATGCGCTCGATCGTCGCCTTGTCGAACGTGCCCTCGGCCATGCCCGATTCGATGATGCCCGGCGCGACCGCGTTGACCGTGATGCCGCGGCTCGCGAGTTCGAGCGCGAGCGATTTGGTCGCGCTGTTGAGTGCGCCCTTGGCCGCGGCGTAGTTCACCTGGCCGCGGTTGCCGGTCAGCGCGGCGACCGACGAGATGTTGATGACGCGGCCCCAGCGGGTGCGGATCATCGGCATCGTCAGCGGCTGCGTCACGTTGAAGAAGCCGTTCAGCGAGACATCGATGACGTGCTGCCACTGCGCCTCGCGCAGCGCCGGGAACGCGGCGTCGTCGTGCGTGCCGGCGTTGTTGACGAGCACCTGGACAGTGCCGGCCTCGAGCAGGCGCGCGCAGGCGGCGTGGGTCGCGGCGCGGTCGACGAGGTCGAACGCGACGGCCTGCGCGCTGCCGCCGGCCGCGACGATCTCGTCGACCAGCGCCTGCGCCGCGTCGAGCCGGCGGTTCGCGTGCACGATCACATGCAGGCCGTCGCGCGCCAGGCGCTGCGCGATCGCGCGGCCGAGGCCGCCGCTGGCGCCGGTCACCAGCGCATGTTTTCTCGAAGGCGTGTTCATGGCGAGGCGAGCGGGGTGTTCAGCACGACTGCGGCGCGGCCTTCGGCGACGGGCCGGCCGGCGTGGCTGATGTGGAAGGCGTAGAGGATCTGCTGCGCATCGCCGGCCTGGCGCGTGGCCTCGATGCGCAGTTCGCCGGGCGGCAGCTCGTCGAGCCGCAGCACATGCAGCTGCACGGCGCGCGCGCTGGCCAGGAAGCCCGGCGTCGCGGGCGTGCCCGCGGCCTGGCCGATGAGCGCGCCGTGTAGCGCCATCGCCTGCGCCGCGTACTCGATTGCAACGGGCGCGAGCAGGCCGCGGCGCGTGCGCAGCGGGTGCTGCGCATCGCGATGATTCGCCGCAGCGCAGACGATGTGCTGCTCGTCCCACGCGTCCAGCCGCAGCAGCAGGCACATGCTGCCGCTGTGCGGGATCAGCGCCTCGATGGCGTCGCGCCCGAGCGTGGCCGGCGGTGCTGTCGTTGTCGCTGTTGTCGTCATCATGCGAGGTCGATCTGCACCCGCAGATGCGGCAGGTAGTCGAGCACGATGCGCTGCTTCGCGCGGGTTCGCGCGAGCGCGCTGAGTAGCGGCAGCGCGTGGGCCGCGGGGATCGCCTCGCGCAGCACCTCGAGCGAAGGATCGTCGCAGCTGCTCACTGCGCTGGCCGACGCATCGAGCGTGATCGCGAGCTCGGCGACCGGTTCGGCACCGGGCTCGGGCGTGAGCAGCAAGGCGACGCCGAAGTGATCGGGCAGCGCGCGCATCGAATGCAAGGGCTCGGGGTAGGGCGAGTCGCTCGCGACCAGCAGCATGGGTTGGCCGCTCAGGCACACCGAGGTCACGGCTTCGATCAGGCCGGCGCCGAAGCTGCCGTCGAACGCGCACAGGCTGGTCGACGATGCGCGGCTCGCGACCGCGATGTGCCAGCAGCCCGCGGCGGCGTTGTGCACCGAGTTCGTGAAGCGCGTCGGCGACACCATCGGGGCGGGCAGCGCCAGCGTCTCGCACAGCGCGTGGCAATTGATGCCTTCGCCGCTGCTGGAGGTGAACACGGTGGCGAGCGTGCCCGGGTCGACCTGCGCCTGCGCGACGGCCTCGTCGGCCACGGCCAGCGCGAGCTTCACCGCGGCACCGGCACGGCGCCGTTCGGCCGGCGGCAGCCGCGCCGGCGACGGCAGCACGGCCGGCTCACTCATGTAGGCCTGCACGCCGCGCAACACGTCTTGCGCACTCGTCCACGAGGCCAAGCCGGGGCCGAGCAGCCCGATGCCTTGCACCCACACCTTCAATGCAGTCACTCAGCGCCCCCGAACACCAGGCTCGCGTTCGAGCCGCCGAAGCCGAACGAATTCGACAGCACGCGGCGCACCGGCGCGTGCCGGTTCTCGCACAGGTAGTTCATCTGCAGACAAGTGTCGTGCTGCTGCAGGTTCAGGCCCGCGGGCATCAGGCCATGTTCGATCGCGAGCATCGCGATCAGCGCCTCGACGCCGCCGGCCGCGCCGAGCGTGTGGCCGGTCGCGCCCTTGGTCGAGCTGCACGGCGTGGCCGGGCCGAACACGCTCGCGACCGCGCGGTCTTCGGCGGCATCGTTGCTCGGCGTCGCGGTGCCGTGCAGGTTGATGTAGTCGATGTCGGCGGGGCGCAGGCCGGCATCTGCGAGTGCGGCGTGCATCGCGGCGATGGCGCCGGCGCCTTCGGGGTGCGGCGTGCTCATGTGGTAGCCGTCGTTGCTCTCGCCGACGCCGAGCAGCCAGGCTTGCGGTGCGCTGCTGTCGCGCTCGACGAGCGCGAAGGCGGCCGCTTCGCCGATCGACAGACCGTTGCGCGCGCCGTCCCACGGCCGGCAGATCTCGTTGGACAGCAGCTCGAGCGAGTTGAAGCCGTACAGCGTCGTCAAACACAGGCTGTCGACGCCGCCGACCACGGCCGCGTCGATCAGGCCGGTGGCGATCAACCGAGCCGCCACGCCGAAGACCTTGGCGCTGGATGAGCAGGCGGTCGAGACCACCCAGCTCGGGCCGGTGAGCGCCAGCGCGCGCGTCACGAAGGCGGCCACCGAGTAGGTGTTCTGCGTCGCGCCGTAATGGAAGTCGGCCGGCAACGCGCCATTGGCCTCGCGCCGCCGGTACGCGTGCTCGGTCTGCAGCAAGCCCGAGGTGCTGGTGCCGAGGAACACGCCGACGCGGCCTGCGCCCCAGCGCGTGCGCGCCGCGCGCACCGCATCCAGCAGGCCATCTTGCTGCAGGCCCAGCCACGCGAGGCGGTTGTTGCGGCAGTCAAACTCGGCCAGGCCGTCGGGCAAGGCGACGGCATCGACGCCGCCCACCTCGCCGGTCCAGGTGGAGAGTGAGAGGTTCTCGAAGCGCACCGGCGCGAGGCCGCTGCGCTGCGCCTGCAGTGCCGCCAACGTGGCGGCGCGGCCGGCACCGAGTGCGGTCGTCAGCGTGGCTGCGGTGATCGCCAGCGGCGTCATCGGCAGCAGCCCTGCATGAGCGGATTCGGCGCAGTCGGCGCGCGCCAGTCGCTGTGTGCCGCCACCGCGGCCGTCATGCGCTCGCCTGCTGCATGGCTTCAGGCAGCGTGACCGCGCGCAGGCCCGACGCGCCGAAGCGCGCCAGCAGCGCGGGCAGGACGTCGAGCACGACCGCGCGGCCGCCGGCCGTGCGTGCGGCGTGGCCGTCATGCAGCAGCAGGATGTCGCCGGCGTGCAGGTCGTGCGTCAGGCGCGCGAGCACGTCGGCGGGGTCGCGGCGCGCGGTGTCGAAGCCGCGCCGTGTCCAGCTGACGAGCTCGAGCGCGAGCGAGTGCAGCACCGGCGCGAGGAAGGGGTTGCGCAGCCCGGCGGGGGCGCGGAAGAAGCGCGGGCGCTGGCCGGTGATCTGCGCGAGTGCGTCTTGCGCGCGCTCGATCTCGAGCCGGATGCCACGCATGCCGAGCAACGAGAACGTGTGCGAGTGGCGGTGGCTGTGGTTCTGCACGCTGTGGCCGCGCCGCACGATCTCGCGGCACAGCTGCGGGTGCGCCTCGGCGTGCGTCGCGATGCAGAAGAAGGTGGCGCGGGCGCCGGCGGCGTCGAGCAGGTCGAGCACCGCGGGGGTGACCTCCGGGTCGGGGCCGTCGTCGATCGTGATCGAGACCTCGCCGCGCGCGGCCGAGGCGGCGGGCAGGCGGCGCATGTTCTGACCCAGCCAGGTCGAGCGCGGCCACAGCCCGGTGGCGGCGACGAGCGCATGGTCCAGCGCCACCGCGCCCAAGGCCCAGGGCCAGACCGCGGGTGCCGCGATCACGGCCGCGCCGGCCCCGAGATGCACGGCGCCGCTGGCCTTCAGCAGCAGCGGCAAGCGCCAGCGCGGGGCGTCGGCGGGAGGGGCGTGGGTCGTGCGAGCGTGCATGGGACAGGTTGGGTGCGCTTCACGAATTTTCACACAGCGCCTTCGGCTGGCCGCGGACGGCGTGCCGCGATGAAGGCGGCCGACAGCAGCAGGCTCAGCGCGATGCCCGGCGCGACGACCTGGCCGATCGCGAACAGCGCCGGGATGCTCGACATCGCGAGCAGGCAGAACGAGATCACCGCCGTCAGGTTGGCGAGCGCGAGCGAAGCCAGCGTGTCGTTGTCGATGACGAACGGCGTGCCGGCCGGTTGGTGCTCTTGGTGATCGCGGATCTGGTCGAAGAACAGCGCGTAGTTGGAGCCGATCGCCACCGTGAGCAGCAAGCCGACCAGGTGCAGGATGCCGAGCGCCGCGCCGCCGGCGGTGAACGCCGCGAGCACGATCAGCACCGCACTCGCAACCGGCAGCGCGATGCGCCACAGTCGCCGCGCCGAGCGCAGGTGCAGCGCGAGCAGCACGCACACGGCCAGCGCGCCCAGCAGTGCCTGCACGGTGGCGTCGTGCAGGTAGCGCGCATAGAGCGCGTCGAGCTCGGGCTTGATGCTGACGACGCGCGCCGTGGGCACGTCGGCCAGCGCCGCGCGCAGTTGGGCTGCGTCGATCGCCTGCGCGCCGGCCTGCAGGCTCAGCAACGCGCGCCATGGCCGGTCGCCGCTGCCCGGCACGAGCAGCGCATCGAGTGCGCTGGTCAGCGGCGTGTCTTTCAGCGAGGCGCGCGTCAGCAGTGGCAGCGTGCGCGCGGCCTGCACGTCGTCGATGAAGCCGCCGAGGCGCTTCGCCGGCAGCGGGCCGTCGACGGTCGCTTCGGCGAGGCGTGCGCGCAGCGTCGCGGCGTCGGGCAAGGCCTTTTGACGCGCCGCCTGCAGCGACGGGCTGGGCAGCACGCGGGCGGGCGATTCGTAGCCGGCGAGCGCACCGGCGTCGACGAGCTTGTCGAGGCGCGCGCCGACGAGCTCGGCCTGCGTCAGCGCGTCGGCCTCGCTGGCGGCCGAGATCGCGATCAGCGTGCCGGCGTCGGTCGCGCCGAGATCGGCGCGCAGGTCGGCGTCGAGCTTCATGCGCGCGGCACCAACCGGGCTCAGGGACGACAGGTCGCCATGCCACGGCGACGGCAGCCAGGCGAGCGCGCCCGCCGCCAGCAGCGTCAACGCGGCGAGCGGCAGCTTCAGCCGCGGCAGCACCGCGGTGCACCAGCCGGCCGCGCGCCCGAGGTGGTGCCGCAAGCCCATGCCGGGCGCGCCGTCGGGCGCGAGCCGCGTGAAGACCCAGCGCGTCGTCAACGCGGCCGCGGTCAGGCCGGCGATCGAGAACAAGCCGAGTTGCGCCAGCCCCGGGAAGCCCGAGAACAGCAAGGCCGCGAAGCCGCACACCGAGGTCAACAAGCCGAGCCGCACCGTCGGCCAGCTCGCGCTGATCCAGTGCCGTGAGCCGGCACCGGGCGCGGCACCCGGCAACGAGCGCGCCTGGATCAGGTAGTAGATCGCGTAGTCGACCGCCTCGCCGATCAGCGTCGTCCCGAAGCCCAGTGTGATGCCGTGCACATTGCCGTGGACCAGGCTGACCGCGGCGATGCCAGCGAGCACGCCGGTGGCCACCGGCAGCACCGCGGTCGCCAAGGTGCGCAGCGAGCCGCCGAACGCGAGCAGCAGCAGCGCGACGATCGCGACCCCGCCGGCGATGGCCAGGCGCTCGACCTCCGACTTGATCTGCGCGCGCGATGCGACCGCGAAGCTGCCCGCGCCCGACACGAGCAGGCGCAGGCCCTGCGCTTCGAATGGCGCGAAGCGCGCGTGCAGCAGCTGCAGCGCGCGCTCTTGCGCGTCGAGGTCGGCGCCGTCGGCGTGCGTGGTTGCGATCAGCACCGCGCGCGGCGCGCTGCGCGAGACCCACACGCCGCCGAAGCTCTTCGGTGCCTGCGCGGGCAGCATGCTCTCGGCCATGCGGATGGTTTCGCCGGTCGGGTCGCGCAGGATCACCGGCTTGATCGCCGCGCCGGCGGGCGTACCGAGCAGCGAGGTCGCCTCATCAATGCCGGCGCGCAGGCCCTCGACGCTGAAGCGCTGCGCATCGACCGCCGGGCTGAGCAAGTAGCGGTGGTCGAACAGGAATTGGCCGGTGGCCTCGAACTGCGAGTTGTCGCCGTTGTGGACCGCGTCGAACGCACCGCTCGCGCGCAGCGCCTTCGCGTACTGCAGCGACGCGCTGCTGCGCGCCTCGGGTGTGCCGCCTTCGATGCCGATCAGCACCAGGCGTGCGGCGACGCCGCTGCGCAGTTGATCGAGCAGCACGGCTTGTTCGGCGCTCGGCGCACGAGGCAAGAACGCCGAGAGGTCGGCGACGTAGTTGGTGCGCAGCGTGACGCCGGCCGCGGCGATCACGAACATCAGCCACAACACGAGTGCGTGCCTGCGAGCCAGGGCGGCTAGGCGTGCCAGCGGCTCCATCGGTTAGCTGCCGCCGAGCGGCGTGATGCTCATCACCGAGCGGTCGCCGTCGGCCATCGCGACCACGATCTCGCGCACCAGTGCCTGCTGGCCGCTGACGCGCACCGAGATCACGAGCTCGCGCAGTCGTGGCACACGCGGCACGAGCTCGAGCGTCCAGCGCGCCGCGGCGCCCGACACGCTGGCGCTGAAGTTGCGCTCGATCGCCTCGCGGTTGCCGGTGAGCGTGCCGCGGATCGCTTCGACGATGACTGCGGCCTCGGGCACCGAATCGAGCGGCACGGTGCGGGTGCGCTGGCCCTGGCTCATCGTCACCATGTTGCCGACGACGGCGAGCCGCTCGTGGCGCGGCTTCAGCGTTTCGCGCACGAAGGTGTCGGGCGCCTCGAAACTGAGCTTGCCCGACGACTCGAGCGTGCGATCGAGCATCGCGACCGTGCGCTTCTCGGTGAACGCCGCCTCGCCGGCTTTAACCTGGGCGAGCAGTTGCATCAGCTGGACGATGTCGAACGCCGCCTGCGCGCGTGCGACCGACGGCAGCGCCACGGCACTGACCAGCGCGAGCAGCGAAGCGAGTGTGCGGCGTCGATCAGGCGGCTGTGTCATCGGTGGCCCAGAAGTCGTAGAAGTTGAACCAGTTGTACGGTGATTCAACGCACAGTGCTGCGAGCAGGGCGACATAGCGTTCCATCGCCGCACGCACGCGCTGGTCGGTGTCGAGCCCGCCGCTCGGTGCATCGGGCCGGAAGTCTTCGAGGGCCACGACACGCAGCTCGTAGCGGTTGCCGCCCTCGTAGAGGCCGGCCACGAAGTACAGCGGCCGGCGCAGCAGTGCGGCGAGGCGGAACGGGCCGTCCGAGAAGCGCGCGGGCGCGCCGAGGAAGTCGAGCGCCAGCGAGCGCGAGCGCTCCGAGTGGCCGGGCAGCGTGCGGTCGGCGAGCAGGCCGGCGAGGCCGCCGTCGTCCAGCCATTGCCGCAGCGCGAGCATCGCGCCGGCGCGGCCGAGCGCGATCGTGTGCAGCTTGGCCTTCGGCGCGACTGCGGCGAGCGTGGCGTTGATGAGGCGCGCGTTGTCCTCGTACATCAGCATCGCGACGCGCACGCCGCTGCCTTGCGCGGTGGCGCGCAGCGCTTCGAAGCTGCCCAGGTGCGCGCCGGCGAGCATCACGCCTTCGCCGCGCGCGAGCAGCGCATGCACCGGCTCGGCGCCGGTAGCGCGCACGTCGAACTGGTCGAAGCGCTCCTGCAGAAAGTAGACGCGGTCGAGCACGGTCGAGGCGAAGCGATGGATGTGGCGGTATACGTCGCGCCAGCGCGCCGGGCGTTGCAGCGCGCGCGCCAGGTAGCGCGCCGACTCGCGTCGCGCCTTGGCGTTGACGATCAGGAAGTACAGCGTGATCGGGTGCAGCACGAGCCGCGCGATGGGGCGGCCTGCGGCCACCGCGATCCAGCGCATCAGGCGCAGCGCCCACAGATTGCTGCGCTCGCGCTCGCTGGCCCAGCTCGCCGGTGTGCGATCGGCCGGTGTGCTCATCGAGCCGCCTCGAATTGACCGATGGCTGCGATGCGCTCGCCTTCCTTCACCTCGAAGCGCACGCCGCGCGGGCCGGCCTCGAGCTGCAGCGTGAGCCGCGCGCCCGGCCGCACCGGCGCGAGAAACTTCGCGCTCGCGATGCGCGGCGCGGCGCCGATGAGCGCGGTCAGCGCGGGTTCGTCGAGCGCGGCTTCGAGGACCTCGGCGAGCAGCGACACACCGGGCAGCAGCGGCTGGCCGGGGAAGTGGCCCGCGAACGCCGGATGATCGGCGGCGATGTGCAGATCGACGCTGTGCATGGCCGGCTCAGGCCTCCCGCCGGGCCGTCCCAAGGGAAGGCCTGCGCCCCCTTGGGGGGCAGGAGCGTAGCGACGTGGGGGCTGTCATTTCAGTCCTTCGACGCGGCGGCGAGCATGCGCTCGGCCCACGCGGCGAACGGCACCGCGGGCAGCTTCGCCGTCGCCGGTTCGCGCGGCAGCGAGGCCACCTGCAGAACGCGCCGCGGCAGGAACGCGGCGTCGACGCGCTCGCGCATGGCCTTGACGACGCGCTCGTGCAGCGCCTGCGGCGTCAGCTCGGGCGCGACCGCGAACGCGATCAGGCGCACCACGGCGCCGCTCGCATCGTCGGGCGGCAGCCAGAACGCGCCGTCGTGCACGCCGGGGATCATGTTCAGGTGGTAGTTCAGGTGGCCGAGCGAGCTGCGCTTGCCGGCGATGTTGATCAGGTCGTTGGAGCGGCCGAGCAGGCGGAAAGTGGTCGCATCGATGACCTCGATCACGTCGGCCAGCGGCGTCGGCTGCGGCACGTGGCCGCCCTGCACGATGGTCTCGGCGCCATTGCCGCTGAGCTGCAGGCCATCGTAGGTGTGCCACTCGATGCCGTGGGTCGGGCGGCGCGAGGCGACCTGGCCGGCCTCGGTGCAGCCGTAGATCTCCATCAGCGGCGCGCCCAGCATGGCTTCGGCGCGCGCGGCGAGCTGGGGCGACAGCGGCGCGGTCGCGCACAACGTGAGGTCGATCGCGGGCAGCGCGAGGCCGGCGTCGAGCAGCGTCTTCAGGTGGAACGGCGTCGTCACCAGCATGCGCGGGCGCGGCGCGCGTTCGAGCGCACGCACGATGTCGGCCGGGAAGAATGGCCGCCCCGCGTCGAACGCGGCGCCGCCGAGCAGCGCGACCAGCACCGTCGACTCGAAGCCGTACATGTGCTGCGGCGGCACGGTGGCGACGAGCGTGACGCCGGCGAGCGAGGCCCGTCCCATCTCGCGGGCGAGCCGCTGCGCGCCGGCGCGGGTGTTGCGCGTCAGCAGGCCCCAGTGCTTGGCATGCGGCACCGGCGCGCCGGTCGAGCCCGAGGTCAGCACCTGCGCGGCCAGCATCGCATCGGGCAGCTGCGGGATCTCGTCCGATGCTGACGTGGCGGTGGCGTGGTCGTCGTCGTGCCGGATCAGCGGCAGTGCGAGCCCGGGCTCGGCCGTGTCGGTCAAGCCATACGTGCCGGGGTACATCTCGCGCAGCCGCGCCACCGTGTCCGCGGTGTGATTCGGCGGCATCAGGTTGCTCTGGCCGCGCAGCATCGCGGCGCCGAGGCCGACCGCGAATCGATAGCGGTCGGCGGTGACGTTGAGCATCGGCCCGCCGGCCGGCAGCCGCGTCGCGAGCGCCTGCACGTCGGCGAGGTACTGGCGGCGCGCAATGGGCCGGCCGTCGCGCCAGGCGAGCGGCGCGTCCAGGCCGTCGCCTGCGATCAAGGGCAGGCCTGCACTCATGCCGCGTGGTCGCGCGGCGCCGCTGGCTTGTCGCCGTGCATGTACGAGCGGATCGCGTCGGCGATGCTGCTGCGTTCGAACTCCGGGTGCAGCCGGTAGCGCAGCGTGTATTCGGCGCCGAACATCAGCGCCACCGCGCACGGCGTCAGCAGGTTGGCGAACAGCGCCCAGGCGTCGAACGAAGCGAAGGCGAACAGCGCGAGCGAGACGGCCGCCATCGCGATGAAGTAGAGCGTCCAGGCGATCGTGACCTTGCGCGTGTAGACCACCATCGCCGGCGTGAACTCGCGGTGCACGCGTGCGGCCAGCGTCGTGATCAGCGGTGTGTGGCCGGCGCGCAGCGTGCTGCCGAAGCCCGCCGCGAGAAACAGATGAACGCCCACGTGCTGCGCGAGATAGAGCACCGGCGCAGACACCGCCACGCCCATCAGCGCCTGCCCGCACAGGCCGGCGATCGCGAGTGCCGCGCCCGCGCCGAGCAAATGCTGGCCCGCGCGCCAGGCGCCGATGGCGATGGCCGCGAGCATCGGCGAGAGCACGCCGACGACGTTCCAGGGCGACGCGGTCGCGCGCGTCATCAGCCAGTGCGTGCCCAGCACGTAGGCCAGGCTGAGCAGCGTGACCGCCACGATGCGGGGCGCCAGGCGCGAGAGCATGGTGGCGGCCTCAGCCGACGCGGTGCGTGGCGATGTGGTCGGCGAGGCTGGCCAGCGAGGTGAAGATGCGCACATTGTCTTCGTCGTCCGAGCGCAGCTGAAAGCCGTAACGCTGCGAGACGACCAGCGCCACTTCGAGGATGTCGATCGAGTCCAGGCCGAGGCCGTCGCCGTACAGCGGTGCTTGCGGATCGATGGTGTCGGGGGCGATGTCGAGGTTCAGCGCCTCGACGAGAAGGCCAGCAACTTCGTGTTGCAGATCGGTTTGGACAGAAGTCATGCGTGAGAGGGTCCGAGTGGCGTCTGTCGCCGGGCTGCGCCGGGTCTGAAACGAGCGGGTGAGTTTACCAAACGGCCTCGGAGCGAAACCCCACGCTTGTGGGCGAGGGTCGACATCGGGTCGACCATGATTCACGTCACGATACCAAGGGTTAACCCGAGCTTCGGGGCGTCGATGCGCCCATATCCTCCTCGGCGCCTTCCTCCCCCTCACCGCGGTCGACTTCGATGAAACAACCCCTGTGGACCTTGATCTTGGGTGCCGCCGTCGGCGCTTGCGCGGCTGCCGTTCCGGCGTCTGCCTGGGCTCAGGCGAGTGCGCCGGCGGCGAACCCGATCCGCGTCGGCTTCATCTGCCCGTTCACCGGCGGCTCGCAGGACTTCGGCAACAGCGCCCGGCTCGGCGCCGAGCTGGCGGTGAAGGAGATCAACGAAGTCGGCGGGTATCTCGGGCGACCCATCGAGCTCGTCGAGCGCGACGACAAGGCCAACCCCGACGAAGGCCGCAAGGTCTCGGAAGACCTGGTGCTGAAGGAGAAGGTCGCCTTCACGATCGGCTTCTGCAACTCGGGCGTCGCGATCAAGTCGATCGACATCTTTCAGGACAACAAGCAGCTGCTGCTGATCCCGGTGGCCACCGGCACCGCGCTCACCGCGAAGTACCCGGCCGACAAGAGCTATGTGTTCCGGCTCTCGGCACGCGACGCGATCCAGGCGGGCTTCCTCGTCGACGACATCGTCAAGCGCGGCCTCACCCGCGTGGCCGTGCTGGCCGACAAGACCGGCTACGGCGAAGGCGGCCTGAAGGACGTCGAACGGTTCCTCGACGAAAGGAAGCTGAAGCCGGTGTACACCGCGCGCTTCGACCTCGGCGTCACGTCGCTGACCGAGCAGGTTGCCGCCGCGAAGGCGGCCGGCGCCGATGTGCTGGTCGGCTACACGGTCGGGCCCGAGTTCGCGGTGATGGCGCAGGCCCACCGCGAGGCCCGCTTCGCCGGCCCGCTGTACGGCCCGTGGACGCTCTCGTTCCGCAGCGTGGCCGAGAAGGCGGGCCCGGCGATCGACGGCGCGGTGATGGTGCAGACCATCATCCAGGACCTGTCGAACGAGCGGCGCGCCTCGTTCATCGCGCGCCTGTCGCGCTCGACCGGCGGCAAGCAGGTGAGCTCGCTGATGGCGGCTGCGCAAAGCTACGACGCGGTTCAGCTGATGCTGCGGGTGATGTTCCAGACCAAGGGCGATACGTCGGCCTCGGCCTTGAAGGCCGGACTCGAGAACCTCGAGCGGCCGTTTGCCGGCGTGGTGACGACGCACGACAAGCCGTTCTCGGGCAGCGACCACGACGCGTTCACACGCAACATGGTGTGGTTGGGCGTGTGGCGCAAGGGCGAGGTGCAGTTCCAGTACCCTGAAGATGCCAAACGCGCCAGCATCATCCGGCGCAAGGAGCCGTCCTAGCAGGCGCGACGCGACGCGGGTTCGCCGTCGCTCACTCGCCGTCGCTCACTCGACTTGCGCGCCGCTCGCCTTCACGACCTTTTCGTACTTCGCGTTCTCGCTCCTCACGAACGCCGCGAACTGCTCCGGCGTCGACGCCATCGGCTCGGCCATCAGCGTGGCCAGCCGCGCTTTCAGCTCGGGCGAATGCAGCGCCTCGACGAAGGCCTTGTTCAGCTTCTGCGTCACGTCGGCCGGCATCTTCGCCGGGCCGAACAGGCCGAACCAGGTGTTGATCGCGAAGCCGCCGAGGCCGATGGCCTTGCCGCTCTCGGCGATCGTCGGCACTTCGGGCATCGCGCTCGCGCGTGCGGGGGTCGTGACCGCGATCGCGCGCAGCTTGCCGGACTTGATGTTGCTCGAGGCCGAGGCCAGGTTGTCGAAGGTCAGATCGACCTGGCCCGAGATCAGCGCCAGCTGTGCCGGGTTGCCGCCCGCGTACGGGATGTGCACCATGAACACGCCGGCCTGCGCCTTGAACATCTCGCCCGCGAGGTGGCCGGCGCTGCCGTTGCCGCCCGAGCCGTAGTTGAGCTTGCCGGGGTTCTTCTTCGCGTACGCAACCAGGTCGGCGACCGTGCGGATGCCCAGCCTGTCGGCGTTCTGCGCGTTCATCACCAGCACATTGGGGACTTGCGCGACGCCGGTGATCGGCGTGAAGTCGCGCAGCGCGTCGTACGGCATCTTCGCGAACAGCCACGGGTTGATCGCATGCGTCGCGACCGCGCCCATCACGATCGTCGTGCCGTCGGGCGCGGCCTTCGCGGCGACATCGGCGCCGAGGTTGCCGCCGGCGCCGGGCCGGTTGTCGACGATCACGTTGCCGAGCGAATCGTGCACCTTGTCGGCGAGCGCGCGCGCGACGATGTCGAGCGGGCCGCCGGGCGGGTAGGGCACGATCAGGCGGATCGGCTTGGTCTGCGCGTGGGCGATCGATGCCATGGCGAGAAGTGCCATCGCAAGAAGTGCGGTGGCGCGCAGGGTGCGGGGCGTCATGCGCTTCATGTGCCGTGCTTGTGTCTCCGGCCGGCACTGCGTGCCTTGACTTCGCTTCGCGAAGTCAGCCTGCAACGCAAACATGTCGCTACGCGCCATGTTTGTCCGCTTCGGACGTGAACGCGTCGGCGTAGAACTCGTCGTCGGGCAGGCCGCTCCTGGTCACGAAATCGTGCTTCGCCGACTCGACCATGATGGGCACGCCGCAGGCATAGACCTGGTGGTTCATCAGGTTCGGGTGGTCGTGCATCACGGCCTGGTGAACGAAGCCGGTGCGGCCGGTCCAGGCGTCGTCGGGCTTGGGCTCGGACAACACCGGGATGTAGCGCAGGTTCGGCAGCGTGGCCGCCGCCTGCAGCGCCCAATCGTGCAGGTACAGGTCGGCCTTGCTGCGGCAGCCCCAGTAGAGCTCGGCGTGGCGTGTGCTCTTGCTGTGCTGCAGGTGCTCGATGATGGCCTTGATCGGCGCGAAGCCGGTGCCCGAGGCGAGCAGGATCATCGGCTTGTCGCTGTCCTCGCGCAGGAAGAAGCTGCCGAACGGGCCCTCCATGCGCAGGATGTCCTTCTCCTTCATCGCCGTGAAGACGTGGTCGGTGAACTTGCCGCCGGGCAGGTGGCGCAGGTGCAGCTCGATGCCGGGCTTGTCTTCCTGTGTGTGCGGCGCGTTCGCCATCGAGTAGCTGCGGCGCGAGCCGTCGCGCAGGATGAACTCGACGTACTGGCCGGCGCGGTACTGCAGCCGGTCGTTCGCCGGCAGCTGCATCTGCAGGATCGCGACATCGGGCGCAGGCTTGGTGAGCGTCGTCACGCGCGTCGGCATCTTGCGGATCGCGAACTCGCCGGCGCCGGGCACGGTGCGGGCCTCGACGACCACATCGCTCTGCGGCGCAGCCTGGCACGTGAGGATCCAGCCGGCCGTTTCTTCCTCGGCGCTCAGCGCCTTGCTCTGATGCACGCCGTGGATCACGCGGCCTTCGAGCAGCTTGCTCTTGCAGGTGCCGCAGGCGCCGTCCTTGCAGCCGTAGGGCAGGCCGACGCCCTGGCGGATCGCCGCGCTGAGAATGGGTTCGTCGCGGTCGACGCTGAAGACGCGCCCGCTGGGCTGCACGGTGACGGTGAAGGGCATGTGGAAGGGACCTCTTAAGGGAATCGCCGGGCCGCCCCAAGATTTCCTTTCCCCCTCGGGGGGCGGACACCGTACTCGGCGTCCAGGGGGCGCACTTAAACTCGACCGGTGATTTTGCCTGCACATTCCATCACCCCGTGACCGACCGGTTGACGCGTTTCAAGCGACCGACGCTGCTGATCGTCGGCTGCGGCGACATCGGCCTGCGCGTCGCGGCGCTGTTGCGCGATCGCTGGCGCTTGCTGGCGCTGACGTCGAGCGCGGCACGGGTCGGCGAGTTGCGCGCTGCCGGCGTGCAGCCGCTGGTCGGCGATCTCGACGCGCCCGCGACGCTGGCGCGCCTCGCCGGCCTGAGTGACGCGGTGCTGCACCTCGCGCCGCCACCGGCGCAGGGCCGCAGCGACCCGCGCACCGCGAACCTGCTGCACGCGCTGGCGCGCAAGGGTCGCGTGCAGCGCGTCGTCTACGGCAGCACCAGCGGCGTGTACGGCGATTGCGGGGGTGCCTTCATCGACGAGACGCACGCACCGAACCCGGCCACCGATCGCGCCGTTCGCCGCGTCGATGCCGAGCGGCGTCTGCGGTGGTATGGCCGCGCGTTCGGCGCGCGCGTCACGCTGCTGCGCATCCCCGGCATCTACGCGAGCGACCGCGACGGCGGCCACCCGCGCGAGCGCCTCGCCCGCGGCACGCCGGTGCTCGCGCCCGAGGTCGACGTGTACACGAACCACATCCACGCCGACGACCTTGCGCGTGCCTGCGTCGCCGCACTGCACCGCGGCATGCCGCAGCGCGTGCTGAATGTGTGCGACGACACCACGCTGAAAATGGGCGACTACTTCGACCTCGCCGCGGATCTGTGCGGCATGCCGCGCCCGCGCCGCGTCGGCCTCGAGCAGGCACGCGCCGAACTCTCGCCGATGCAGCTCAGCTTCATGGGCGAGTCGCGCCGCTTGCGCAACGATCGGTTCAAGTGCGAACTGCGCCTGCACCTGCGCTACCCCACTGTTTCACAAGGCCTGCTGGCCGGAACCCCATGAAGACATTGCTGCTGACCGACCCGATGCCTGCGGGCTACTTCACCAGCGCGATCCACGCGATCGCGCCGGACGCGCAGCTGATCGAGTACCACCGCGACATCGGCGATGCCGAACTCGCCGAGGCCGAGGTCGTGCTCGGCTGGCGCTTCCCCGCCGGCGTGGCGGGCCGCTTGCCGAACCTGAAGTGGGTCTGCGCGGTCGCCGCCGGTGTCGAGAAGCTGCTCGTGCCCGACCTGGCGCCGCAGGTGCCGGTCTCGCGCATCGTCGACACCGAGCAGGCCGAAGGCATCGCGCAGTTCGTCGTGATGATGGCGCTGCGGCATGCGCGTGGGCTCACCGGCTACGAGGCGCAGCAGCGCGAGCGCGCATGGCGGCGTCAGCCGGTGGCCGCGGTGCGCAGCCGCGTCGCGGTGCTCGGCATGGGCACGATGGGCAGCGCGGTGGCGCGACTGCTCGGCGACGTTGGCTTCGAGGTGCAGGGCTGGAGCCGCCGCAGCGCGATGTCGCTGCAGGCCGTGCTCGGCGGCGCCGACATCGTCATCTGCGCGCTGCCGCTGACCGCGCAGACCGACAGCCTGCTCGATGCGCGCGCCTTCGCGGCGATGCCGAAGGGCAGCTACCTGATCAACATCGCGCGCGGCGCGCACGTGGTCGAGCCCGACCTGATCGCCGCGGTGACCAGTGGTCACCTGGCCGGCGCGGCGCTCGATGTGCAGCGCAACGAGCCGATGCCTGCCGACGACCCGCTGTGGGCCGTGCCCGGCATCACGATCACGCCGCACATCGCGGCGCAGTCGTCGCCGCAGACGATCGCGGTGCAGTTCGTCGCCGGTCTGCGCTGCCTGCAGCGCGGCGAGGCGCTGCCGCAAGTCGTCGACCGCGTCCGCGGCTACTGACCGCCGGACGCATGACGCGACTGCTGATCCTCAGCGTGAGCGCCGGCAACGGCCATGTGCGCGCCGCGCAGGCGCTCGAAGCCGCGGCACGATCGTTCGCGCCGCACAGGGCGACGCACATTGACGCGATGGACTTCGTCTGGAGCGGGCTTCGCAAGGTCTACACGCAAGGCTATGCCGGGCTCGTCGCGCGTGCGCCGCGGCTGTGGTCCTACGTGCATCAGCACACCGACACGACGCCGCACACCGCGACCTCGCAGCGCCTGCGCCGCGGCATCGAGCGCCTGAGCGCGCTCGCGCTGCTGCGCGAGATCAAGCGCCTGCGGCCGGATGCCGTGATCTGCACCCACTTCCTGCCCGCCGAACTGCTGATGCGCGAGCGCAACCGCGGCCGCATCGATTGCCCGGTGTGGCTGCAGATCACCGACTACGATCTGCACAACATGTGGCTGGTGCCGGGCATGGCCGGCTATTTCGCCGCGACCGACGAGGTCGCGTTCCGGCTGCAGGCGCGCGGCATCCCGGCCGCGCAGATCCATGTGACGGGCATCCCGGTGATGCCGGGGTTCGCCGAGGCGCCGCCAATGATGCCCGGCCTCGACCCGACGCGCCCGGTGCTGCTGATGGTCTCGGGCGGCGCCGGTGTCGGCGATCTGCCCAGCATGGTCGAACGCGTGCTCGCGCTCGGCGGCGCGTTCCAGGTCATCGCGGTCGCGGGCCGCAACGCGGTGGCCAAGACCGCGCTCGATGCGCTCGCACTGCGCCACGCCGGGCGGCTGGTGGCGATCGGCTTCACGAACGAGATGCACACGCTGATGGCCGCGGCCGACCTGGTCGTCACCAAGCCGGGTGGCTTGACGGTGTCCGAGTGCCAGGCGCTGGGCAAGCCGATGCTGCTGATCTCGCCGATCCCCGGGCAGGAGGAACACAACGCCGGTTTCTTGATGGAGGCCGGCGCCGCGTGGCTGGCCTACGACGCGATCGGTCTCGAGTACAAGGTCGCGCGCCTGATGGCCGATGCGCCCCAACTCGCCGCGATGGCCGCCGCGAGCCGTGTACTTGGCAAGCCGCACGCAGCGCGCGATGTGTTGCGGCACGTGTTGAGTGAGCCGTCATGACAGCTCGTCGCACGGTGGGATATTTGGTGTGGGTCGTGCTGATGGCGATCGCCTTCGCCAAGGTCGAGATCCAGATCGAAGGCGCGGCCGGGTGGGCTGCTTCGCTGCCCACCTGGCGGATCGAGAAACACTGGCTGCTCGATCTGTTCTGGGGCAGCCGGCCGATGACCGGCTACCACGCCTGGGTGTTCACCTTCATGGCGCTGACCTTTCTCGCGCCGCTCGCGTTCAACGCCCGCTGGGTCGGGCGCGATGTCTTGCTGGCGCTGGCCGGGTTGATGGTGTTCTGGGTGGCTGAGGACTTTCTCTGGTTCCTGCTCAACCCGTCGTTCGGCTGGGTGGCCTTCGATCCGGCGCATGTGCCGTGGCACAAGCGCTGGTGGTGGGGCGCACCCGCCGACTATTGGGGCGGGTTGGTCGGCGCGACGCTGCTGCTGTGGGCGCGGTGGCGGCTCAGCGCCCGAACGGCGAACGGCCCTGCCAGTAGCGGATCATGAGAAAGCCGCCGAGCATGCCACCGAGGTGGGCGAAGTGCGCGACGCCCTCCATCGTGCCGGTCACGCCGAACAGCAGCTCGAGGCCGCCGAACACCGCGACGAATACCTTGGCCTTCATCGGGATCGGCGGGAACAGCGGCATGATGATGCGGTTCGGGAACATCATCCCGAACGCAAGCAGCAAGCCGAACAAGCCGCCCGATGCGCCGACGGTCGGGTAGTGCGCGCCGCTGAGCGCTGCGACCAGCAACTGCGTCAGCGCCGCGGTCAGCACGCTTGCGAAGAAGAACTGCAGGAAGCGCTTGGGCCCCCACAGGCGCTCGAGCTCGCCGCCGAACATCCACAGCCCGAGCATGTTGAAGAACAGATGCATGATGCTGCCGTGCAGAAAGGCGTAGCTCACGATCTGCCAGGGCAGAAAGCCGCCGCCCAATGGCCACAGCGCGAACAGGCGCGTGAGCCAGGACCCGAGAAAGTTGTCGAGGCAGAACACCGCGACGTTGAGCAGCAGCAGGGCTTGGGTGATCGGTGGCAACGGCGGCATGCGCGAGTCCGGTTGGGCAGAAAAAGCAGAGTCTAAGGGTCGGGGGTGAAGACCCGAATTCAAGCCCGCGCCTGTGGCAGAATTCGGCCCTCTACAGCACCGGCCTCGGTGGCGAAATCGGTAGACGCGCGGGACTCAAAATCCCGTTCCGCAAGGAGTGTCGGTTCGATTCCGACCCGAGGCACCATCCCACTTACAGCCTGACCCCGCGCGCCATGAAGGCCGCGCTGAGCGCGATCGCGAGTACGAGCATGACTTCGAGCCGCAGGATGGTTCGCATGGTCCGGTACTGCGAGGCCGACACCACCGGTGCCAGGCCCTGGCGTGTCTCGGCCTGCCACTTCACGAAGCGCACGGTCGGGTAGATCGACAACAGGCCCAGCAGAATGAACAAGCCGATCTTCAGGCGGAAGAAGGGATTGGCCAGGTAGAAGGCGCTGCCCTTTTCGAAATACACGACACGCAGCGCACCCACGACCAGCACGCCGACGGCGAACAGGCCGTACCACCGGTCGCAGCGCTGGAGCTTGGTCGCCTCTGCGTGGCTCGGTGACTCCGACAGCGTCAGCCACTCGAAGAAGATCGTGCCGACGATGCCGAAGACGGCGGCGAAGTGCAGAAACGAAAAGATCGCACTGATCGACATGACGTGGCTCCTCTGTTCAAGTGGGATGAGTGGCCCGATGACTCGCGCGCAGGATTGTGCCTATGTCTGTGAGGGCGAGCGCTCCTTGCGGCGGCCTGCGAGAATCGCGGCGAGGAGAGTTCATGAGCGTCCCGTCCCGTTCCAAAGCCGCCCGCAAGTACAACACCGTCGAAGACGTCATCGGCAACACGCCGCTGGTGCGCCTGGTGCGCATCCCCGGTGTCGACAACGACAAGCGCGGCAACATCGTCCTCGGCAAGCTCGAAGGCAACAACCCGGCCGGCTCGGTGAAAGACCGGCCCGCGATCAGCATGATCAAGCGCGCCGAGGAGCGTGGCGAGATCAAACCCGGCGACACGCTGATCGAGGCAACCTCGGGCAACACCGGCATCGCGCTCGCGATGGCCGCGGCGATCCGCGGCTACCGCATGCTGCTGATCATGCCGGAGGACCTGAGCGTCGAGCGTGCCCAAACCATGAAGGCCTTCGGCGCCGAACTGATCCTGACGCCGCGTTCGGGTGGCATGGAGCACGCGCGCGATCTGGCCGAGCAGATGCAGCGCGACGGCAAGGGCCGCGTGCTCGACCAGTTCGCGAATGCCGACAACCCCCGCATCCACTACGAGACGACCGGCCCCGAGATCTGGCGTGATACGGGCGGGCGCATCACGCACTTCGTCAGCGCGATGGGCACGACCGGCACGATCACCGGCGTCTCGCGCTACCTGAAGGAGCAGAGCCCGGCGGTGCGCGTGGTCGGCGCGCAGCCGAGCGAAGGCTCGCGCATCCCGGGCATCCGCAAGTGGCCCGAGGCCTATTTGCCGAAGATCTACGCGCCCGAATTCATCGACGAGATGGTCTATGTGAGCCAGCAGGACGCCGAAGAGATGGCGCGCCGCATGGCCGCTGAAGAAGGCCTGTTCGCCGGCATCTCGGCAGCCGGCGCGTGCTGGGTTGCGCTGCAGGTCGCGAAGACGGTCGAGAACGCGACCATCGTGTTCGTCGTCTGCGACCGCGGCGATCGTTATCTGTCGACGGGGGTGTTTCCGGCATGAGTCACTCGTTCAACTACTGCCCGAACTGCGCCACCGAGCTGCAGATGCTCACGAGGCTGGAAGACGGCGGCGAGAAGGCGCGGCTGCGCTGCCCGGCCTGCGACTGGACCCACTGGAACAACCCGACGCCGGTGCTGGCCGCGATCATCGAGATGGCCGATCGC
>Ga0307508_10001469_pt1 | contig 26436 bp, 26 predicted proteins | sample 9_EM_MG_FD_203089 | JGI IMG/M metagenome (GOLD analysis project Ga0307508, IMG submission 203089) | Populus trichocarpa ectomycorrhiza microbial communities from riparian zone in the Pacific Northwest, United States - 9_EM | ecosystem: Host-associated > Plants > Roots > Unclassified | place... | reverse complement strand
GAGATGTCTGGGACGACTCCGAGCTGGAGGCCTTCATCGATTTCATCGCGCGAAATCCCGGAGAGGGGGACCTTATCCCCGAAACCGGCGGTGTGCGGAAGATCCGATGGGCGCGGCCCGGAAGCGGCAAGCGCGGCGGCGCGCGGGTGATCTATTTTTTCCACAGGCTCGACCGCCCGCTCTATCTGCTGATGGTCTACGCGAAAGCGCGCCAGGAGAACCTCACGGCTGAAGAAAAGAAGACGGTTCGAAAGCTGGCCGCGATCTTGAAGCGTTGAGCGACCGGCGAAAGGAAGGAACAAGAAACATGGGAAAATTTGGCAAGGAACTGATCGAGAGCATGCAACAGGCGGCAAAGCACGCCACCGGCAAGAAGGTGCGTGGGTTGCGCGTGTCCAAGGTCGAGTTGCCGGACGTGAAAGCGATCCGTCTTTCCTTGCGGATGTCGCAACATCACTTCGCAGCCGCGTATCGTATTCCGCTTCCCACGCTGAAGAACTGGGAGCAGGGACGACGCATGCCGGATGCACCTGCCGCGGCCTATCTGCTGGCGATCAAGCGGCGCCCGAAAGAAATCATGGAAGCCGTCGCGCGTCCTTGAGAAGGGACAGACGATCAGCGGTTTCGGTCATTTGGCTCGTCTAAAGGCTGCCGTTGAGGACTGATCGGTGACCGGAAGGCTCTCGAAGCGAGGTTTGCAACGCGTGCGTTGCGTTGGTCCTCTTCACTCCTTCAATTTCAGCCGGCCGATGAAATCGCGCTTTCCGAGCGGCGCGCCCTTGTGGCGCAGAATGTCGTAAGCCGTGGTCGCGTGGAAAAAGAAGTTCGGCAGCGAGAACGACATCAGGAAGCCTTCGGCCGTGAAGGCAAGCTCGCGCCCGCCGACCTTGAAGGTGACGTCGCGGCCGGCGAGCGCGTTGACCGCTTCCGGCGTCAGGGCTGATAGTTCGTTGCGCGCGTCAGTCACCAGCGCCTGAAGCGCGACGAAATCGAGGTCCGGTCTACCCGATGGCGGGACGAAGATCCCGTTCCTCGCCGCCTCCATCGCGCCGCGCGAATGATGCGCCACCGAGACGAGCTGGAAACGCAACGGCAGCATGTCCGGGAAAAGGCGGGTTTCGACGATCTCGGCCGGATCGATGCCGTTGTCACGGAAATGCGTCAGGCTCTTCTCGAGGAAGGCACTGGTGGCGCCGAGAATCTGGAGATAGTTGGCGACGGTCGCGTCGTAGAGCGAAAAGGCCATGGCGTGTGCTCCCCATCATTTGTGTGTTTATGGCGTGCGATACAGTTGCCGGAAATTCTGCGGATTGCAATCGGCAGAGCGCCCGGCTTTTAATGCTTGCTACGAGCCTGCTTTGCCGCCGAGGTAACGATGAACGGCCAGGACCTTGCTTCGACGGGCGATGCTCCGATCATCCGGCGCCTGCAGCCGCGTCATGTGCCGGACGCGAAAGCGTTGATCCGCGAGGTGTGGCGCGAGCATTTTGGATCCGATGACGACGCTTTCGTGCGGGATTATCTTCTGCTGCCGAACGCGCTCGATGATCTCGATCAAGCCGCCGATGGCGCTGGCCCCGATCGCCTGTTCCTGGTCCAGGAGGTCGGAGATCGCGTCGTCGCAACCGGCGCAATCAACCGCGTGTCGGACGACGTCTGCGAATTATCGCGCATGTTCGTTGCGAGCGCGTGGCGACGACGCGGACTTGCGATGACGCTGGCGCGCCATTTGCTCGACTTCGCGCGGGAGCGGCATTTCAAGACGGTGCGGCTCGCGAGCAACAAACGGCTTGTGACCTCCCATCAGCTCTACCGCACGCTCGGCTTTCGCGAGTGCGGGAGTTGGGACCCGGACGATGACGGCCACTCCGTCAGCATGCAGCTGTCGCTTTAGAGCGTTTCGAGCGCGCGAAGCAAGACTACGCCTCCACCGCGGTTCCGGTCAGCAATCTGGCAAACTCCTCGTCGCCGATTTCAGTCTGCGCGACCAGGAAGCTGCAGCGAAGATGCTTGACCAGATAGGTCCCGACCGAGCCGAACCACCATCGCGCCAGCGGTCCGTCGGGACGATGACCGACGACGACGAGGTTGGCGCCGATCTCTTTGGCGACGGCCGCGATCTCGCGTCCGGCTTCCCCCATGCCCAGCCGCGCCGTTGGCGAGAAGCCCATCGCCTTGAGTCGGTCTGCGCCTTCCTTGAGGATCTTGTTGTAGCTTTCGACCTGTTCGGTGATCGGGATGACGAACCCGCCCTCCAGGGTTCCGGCCCCCGCGGACACCTCGACAACCGCAAGCAGGAAGACCTCAGCGCCGCAGAACTGGGCGATTCGCGCGCCTTCCCGCAACGCCCGCCGGCCCTCGATCGAGCCGTCATAAGCGAGAAGAACTTTCCTGTACAAGAATTCCTCCCATCGATCTTCGCCGCACCCCGCGATCGGAGCCTAGCACAGTTTGTCCGGGTTGTTTGAGGCCGCGATCGGTATTGCGGTCGGAAACCGCGCGGGTGGCCCGAGCTGTCGCGCCCGAGGCGCTAGCGACAGACCTGCTGCCATCGGCAGTTGCCGTATGCATCGCAAATCCGCGCCTGCCTGCACTGTGAGGTCCCCAGCGGTGGAAGAACCGGAGGGTTCAACGGCGTTATCGCGGGTGGGGCGATCGGACAAATCGTCGGCGGGCAAAGTGGCGGCAGATCGATTGAGCTTTGACACAGCGGCTGCATCTGACCGTCGACACATTGGCAGGTGCAGGCCGCGTTCGCTGTGCCGCCAAGTAGCAGCAACGTGAGTGCGACCAGGACTGAACGCATGCTGTGTCCCCCAATGACCTTGCTTCGACGACGTTGCGCGCAGTGTTGACGCTCTGCGCTTCGTCTCCGCAGGTCGGATTTCGACCGCGTGGCGCGGCAAGTCGCCGCCTTCTCAACCGTCATCGCCCGGCATAGCCGTCCGAAGGACGGCGTCGCTTCCGCTCGCCTATGACCGGACGATCCAGTATTCCAGAGGCGTCAGTGATGAAATGGATAAGCCGCGGCGTGCTGGATGCCCCGCTGCGCGGGGCATGACGGCGGTGTGTGTGCCTTCGAAGGTGCAATCAAAGATCTACTCCGCCTGGATCCACTCCGCCGCGCCGCGCCACAGCGTGTCGCGATGCTCGGATCGGAAGAAACCGAAATGACCGATCCTCGCAACACCGGCGTCGGAAGGCGTCACCGTCATGAGCTCAGGCTGGATCGCGGTGTATCCCGCGCACAGCAGCTCGATCGCCGGCCGCGTCGCCCAGGGATCGTCGGCGACGCAGAGCGCGCGCATCGCGCCCGTGTAGTTGGCGAAATTCTTCAGACCCCGAAGCTCTCCGTCGTCGAACAAATAGCGCGGGCTCATCACCCAGTGGACCCATTGCAGGAAGGCGTCCTTGGGCAGGTCCTCGCCGATGCCGGCCCACGCCGGCGCGTAGCCGAGGAGGCGGGTGAGCGGAACGCCGACGGCGTTCAAGAGCGCAAAGACGCGGTAGCGCTCGGGCGCGGTCATCAGCTTCCAGTATCCGGCCTGCGCGGCGATCATCAGCGCACGGGAGACTTCGCTGTTGTTAGGAAGCAGCCCGAGCGCCTGGCCACCGAAGGAATGGCCGACATAGGACAGCGGCAGCGCGCGATAGCGCTCGCGCATCCAGGCGACCGCAGCCGTGATGTCGAGCGCCGCCCAGTCCGCCATCGAGGCTTTGAAGCCGACCAGCGATTTCGGCTGGTCGTAGCCGACCACGTCGCGCAGCCTGCTCCCGCCGATGCCGCGGTAATCGTAGGTCAGGACCGCGCAGCCCCGTCCGGCCAGATAGCCGGCGAAGCCGCGATAGATCCTGCGCGGAGTGGCGGTCGCGGCATTGATCAGCACGGCATGGCGCTTGGGGCCCCGCGGCAGGAACAGGGTCGCCGCGAGCTTGTAGCCGTCGGCCGCGGGGACGATGATATCGTCCGAAAAAGCATCGTCCTGCGCCGCGTCAATCACACCGAGCACCCCCGTGCTTCGTCTTTTGCTTTAACAAATGCGAATTTGGCTTTGCTCGCAAGGGGTTGTCATAAGAATCGATTTCCAAGTAGCGGCGTGCGAACGGCCTGTGTATATAGCGATGCTTCGACGGCCGCCGATAAGTTGCGGTTTTTGTTCAAGGAGTTGAGGTCATGTCCGAGCGGTGGACACCCGAGGGCTGGCGCAGCAAGCCGGTGCTGCAAGTGCCGGACTACCCGGACGCGAAAGCGCTCGCCGATGTCGAGGCGCAGCTTGCGACGTTTCCGCCGCTGGTTTTTGCGGGCGAGGCGCGCAACCTGAAAAAGGCGCTGGCGCGCGTCGCCGCCGGCGAGGCCTTCCTGTTGCAGGGCGGCGACTGTGCCGAGAGCTTCGCCGAGCACGGCGCCAACAACATCCGCGACTTCTTCCGCGTCTTCCTGCAGATGGCGGTGGTCTTGACCTATGCCGGCGCGGTGCCGGTGGTCAAAGTCGGCCGCATCGCCGGCCAGTTCGCCAAGCCGCGCTCACAGCCGACCGAGAAGATGAACGGCGTCGAACTGCCGAGCTATCGCGGCGACATCGTCAACGACATCGCGTTCACGGAGCAAGCGCGCATCCCCGACCCGCAGCGCCAGCTGATGGCCTACCGGCAGTCGGCGGCGACCTTGAACCTGCTGCGTGCCTTCGCCACCGGCGGCTTCGCCAATCTCGCCAGCGTGCACCAGTGGATGCTCGGCTTCCTGAAGGATTCCCCACAGTTTCGCCGCTACAAGGAACTGGCTGACCGCATTTCGGACGCGCTGAACTTCATGCGCGCCTGCGGGCTTGACCTGGAGAGCCACCCCGAGCTGCGCGCCACCGACTTCTACACCAGCCACGAGGCGCTGCTGCTTGGCTACGAGCAGGCCTTCACCCGGGTCGATTCCACGACCGGCGACTGGTACGCGACCTCGGGCCACATGATCTGGATCGGCGACCGCACCCGGCAGCCCGATGGCGCACATGTCGAGTATTTCCGCGGCATCAAGAACCCGATCGGCCTGAAATGCGGCCCGTCGCTGAAGCCAGACGAGTTGCTGCGGCTGATCGACGTGCTCAATCCCGACAACGAGCCGGGCCGGCTGACCCTGATCAACCGCTTCGGCGCCGACAAGGTCGGTGATCATCTCCCCGGCCTGATCCGCGCCGTGCAGCGCGAGGGGCGCGTCGTGGTCTGGTCCTGCGATCCGATGCATGGCAACACCATCGCCTCGACCTCAGGCTACAAGACGCGGCCGTTCGACCGTATCCTGTCGGAGGTGAAGTCGTTCTTTGCCATCCATATTTCGGAGGGCACCCATGCCGGCGGCGTTCACCTGGAGATGACCGGCAACGATGTCACCGAATGCATCGGCGGCGCGCGCGCCATCACCGACGAGGACCTCAACGACCGCTACCACACGGTCTGTGATCCCCGTCTCAATGCTGAACAATCGATCGACATGGCCTTCCTGATCGCCGAGCTGCTCAAGCAGGGGCGGATCGGCAAGGTCATGCCGATGCCGGCCGCGGCAGGACTTTAGACTTGCTGCGACTGTGGCGGGCCACGATCAATTCGCGCAACGGCCTCGCATTTGCCGTCCGCTCGGAGCAGGCGGTGCGCGAGGAGGTGATCGCGCTGGTCCTCTCCATTCCGCTCGCCTGGGTGATCGGCGCGACCATGATGCGCCGGGTCGAGCTGGTCGCGGCGGTCGCGCTGGTCCTGGTCATCGAACTGCTCAACACCGCGATCGAGAAGCTTTCCGATCGCCTCACCACCGACCACGATCTGCAGATCGGACGGGTCAAGGACATGGGATCGGCCGCGGTCGGGGTGGCGCTGCTGATGTCCGGGCTGTTCTGGCTGTTTGCCCTCGCCGAGCGCATAGGAGCGATCTAAAGCTGGCGATTGCAGTCCGGCGTGCCAGCGGTCATCATTGTTATACCCAATATGAGCATATGTGATGAATGAGCGAACCGCAGAGTTCAAGATCACTCTGGCCCAGCTGAACCCGACGGTGGGCGATGTCGAGGGCAACGCCGCCAAGGCGCGCGCCGCCCGGGCCCGAGCCGCTGCCGCCGGTTCCGATCTTCTGGTGCTGCCCGAGCTGTTCATCGCGGGCTATCCGCCGGAAGACCTCGTGCTCAAGCCGGCGTTCCAGGCGGCCTGCCGGACGGCGATTGAGACCCTGGCGCGAGAAACCGCGGACGGCGGTCCGGCCATGCTGATCGGCAGCCCCTGGGTCGAGGACGGCAAGCTCTACAATGCCTGCGCGCTGCTCGACGGCGGACGCATCGCGGCGCTGCGCTACAAGGCCAATTTGCCGAATTACGGCGTGTTCGACGAAAAGCGGCTGTTCGCGCGGGGACCGGCCGCGGGGCCCGTGACCGTGCGCGGCGTAAGGGTCGGGGTTCCCATTTGCGAGGACATCTGGCTGGAAGAGTCCGAAGACTACGAAAACGTCGTCGAATGCCTTGCGGAAACCGGCGCCGAGATCGTGGTGGTGCCGAATGGCTCGCCCTATGCCCGCGACAAGACCGATGTGCGGCTCTCGATCGCGGTGGCGCGCGTCACCGAAAGCGGCTTGCCGCTGGTCTATCTCAACCAGGTCGGTGGCCAGGACGAACTGGTGTTCGACGGCGCCTCCTTCGCCCTCAATGCCGACCTGTCGGTGGCGGCGCAGTTGCCGGCGTTCGTCGAGGACATCATGACGTTGCGCTGGGTCAAGGGCGAGGACGGCTGGCGCTGTTCCGGCCCCGTGGCGCCGCCGCTCGAGGGTGACAAGGCCGACTATGCGGCCTGCGTTTTGGGCCTGCGCGACTACGTTCGCAAGAACGGCTTTCCCGGCGTGCTGCTCGGCATTTCCGGCGGTATCGATTCCGCGCTGTGCGCGGCGATCGCGGTCGATGCGCTCGGGGCCGAGCGGGTGCGGGGCGTCATGCTGCCGTTCCGCTTCACCGCGCAGGTCTCGCTCGATGATGCGGCGAAGCTCGCCAAGGCGCTCGGCTTCCCGTACGAGGTGCTGCCGATCGCGGCCGCCGTCAACGGGTTCGAGGAGATCCTCTCCGGCGTGTTCAAGGGACTGCCGCGCGACATCACCGAGGAGAACCTGCAGGCGCGCACCCGCGGCACGCTGCTGATGGCGATCTCCAACAAGACCGGGGCGATGGTGGTCACCACCGGCAACAAGTCGGAAATGTCGGTCGGCTACGCCACGCTCTACGGCGACATGAACGGCGGCTTCAATCCGATCAAGGATATCTACAAGACCGAGGTGTTTCGCCTCTCGCGCCTGCGTAACGTCTGGAAGCCGGACGGGGCGCTCGGGCCCGATGGCGAAGTCATTCCGCCCGACATCATCACGCGACCGCCGACGGCGGAGTTGCGCGAGAACCAGACCGACCAGGACTCGCTGCCGCCCTACGACATGCTCGACGCGATCCTGGAACGGCTGGTCGAAAAGGAAGAGCCGCTGGCCGCGATCGTGGAGGCAGGCTTCGATCGCGCCATCGTCGCGCGGATCGATCATCTCCTCAACATCGCCGAGTACAAGAGGCGGCAGGCGGCGCCGGGGGTGAAGGTCACCAGCCGCAATTTCGGCCGCGACCGGCGCTACCCCATCACCAACCGCTTTCGCGATGCAGGAAGGCCGTTGCCTGCGCCGGACGAGGCGCTGCTGGCGCGCGCCGGCCGGGCCTCGGCCGAAGCCTTCGACGGATAGCGGCGGCGGCACCAGGCGGGAGGCGACATGGCCAGACGATTGATCGACATTTCAGTGCCGCTGCAAAACGACGTGCCGGCGGATCCGCCGGGCAATCACCCCACGATCCAGTACATCGACCACCAGCAGGGCCTGCCGCGCATGCTGCAGTTCTTTCAGGGGTTGAAGGCGGAAGATTTGCCGGACGGGCAGGGCTGGGCCGTGGAACAGGTCAATCTGTCCACCCACAACGGCACGCATCTCGACGCGCCCTGGCATTTTCACCCGACCATGAACCGCGGCGAGCGTTCATGGACCATCGACGAGGTGCCGCTGGAGTGGTGCCTGCAGCCGGGCGTCAAGCTCGACTTCCGCCATCTGCCCGACGGCTATGTCGCGACCGCCAAAGATGTCGAGAACGAGCTCAAGCGCATCGGCCACACGCTGTCGCCGCTGGAAATCGTGGTGGTCAATACCTCGGCCGGCGCCAAATTCGGCCAGCAGGACTATGTCAATTCCGGCTGCGGCATGGGCTATGAGGCGACCATGTATCTGCTCGAGCGCGGGGTGCGGCTGACCGGCACCGACGGCTGGAGCTGGGACGCGCCGTTCGTCTACACCGCCAGAACATATGCCGAGACCCACGACGCCAGCATCATCTGGGAAGGGCACAAGGCCGGGCGCCACATCGGCTATTGCCATCTCGAGAAGCTGCACAATCTGGAGCTTCTGCCGGCAACCGGCTTCACGGTGTCGTGTTTCCCGGTCAAGATCGAACGGGCCTCGGCAGGCTGGACGCGCGCGGTTGCGATCCTCGACGGGTGAGAGCTCAGCCGACCGAGTTTTAACAGGAGTCCCGAAGGGACCGACAGGGAGGATGACATGAAAGGCGGACACCGCTGGTCGTTGCGCGGATGCGCATGTTGCGACGGGAATGCGCTTTCGCTGCATGGGGCGGCCCTGAACCGGCGCGATTTCATCGCGGGCGCTGCGGCCGCGACCGTGGTCGGGCTCGGCAAGCCGCAGCGCGCGGCAGCGCAGGCGATTGACGCGGCAAAACCCTATCGCATCGATGTCCACCATCATCTGTCGCCGCCGTCCTATATCGCCGCGGCCAATGCGAACAATTTCGGCGAACTCCCGATGAAGGCCTGGACGCCGGAAAAATCCCTTGGCGACATGGACAAAGCGGGCGTCGCGGTAGCGATGCTCTCGATCACCACGCCGGCGCTCAATTTCACCTCTGGAGAGGCCGCCCGCAAGCTGGCGCGCGAGTGCAACGAATATGCCGCCAAACTGATGGCGGACCATCCCGGCCGCTTCGGCAGCTTTGCTGTGATTCCGTTGACGGATACCGAGGGCAGTATGGGAGAGATTGCCTATGCGCTGGACACGCTCAAGGCCGATGGCATCGGCCTGATGACGAGCTACGGCGACAAGTGGCTCGGCGATCCCTCGTTCTTGCCGGTCATGGAAGAACTCAACCGGCGCAAGGCGCTGGTCTATACCCATCCGACGGCGGCCAATTGCTGCGTCAATCTGGTGAAGACGCAGCAGCCTGCCATGATCGAGTTCGGCACCGATACCACCCGCACCATCGCCGACATCATCTTCAGCGGCAACGCGCTGAAGTTTCGCGACATCCGCTGGATCTTCTCGCATGCCGGCGGAACGATGCCGTTCCTGATCGAACGCTTCGTCCGCAATCCGATGCTGGTCCCGAGCGCCAAGGCGACGGCTCCGGATGGGACCCTGGCCGAGCTGAAGCGCTTTTACTACGACACGGCGCAGACCTCGAACAAGGCCTCGATGTCGGCACTCACGGCAGTCATTCCGACGTCGCAGATCGTGTTCGGCACGGATTTTCCGTATCGAACCAGCATCGATCACGTCAAGGGATTGCGGGATTGCGGCGTCTTCACCGAGGCGCAGCTGATGGAGATCGAGCGCGACAACGCGCTCAGGCTGCTGCCGCGGTTGGCGAGCTAGATCATGATCCCATTAGCGCGGGGGAATGAAGGTCGGTCCCACCGAACGGATCGGCTTGTTGTCGGAGCCGGTGGTTGAATCGGCAGGCGTGGCCGCTGTTTCAGGGGCGGGGGGTGCTATTGTCCCGGCCGCCGCCGGTGCCGCGGCGGCGCCGCCCTTCCTGGTTGCGGGAACCGGCTTGACCGGCACGCGCTGCATCTTCTTCGCGCTCTCTTCGGTGACGATGATGTCGCCCTGCTGTTCGGCGGCGGCCTTGTCGTCGATCGATTTCAACGCCTCCGACCAGGTCTGCCCCGGGGCCTTGCACGAGCACGTCGGATTGAACTCGTTGCGATAGCGGAACGCATTGGGAAGCGCGCTATAGGGCGCGCCATTGATCGACACCGCCTGGTTCATGTCCTCGCCGGGATTGCGATGGGCATACAATTCCGCGTCCGTCGCCGGACACAGCGCCTTGCAGGTCTTCTCGTCGTCGGGAAAGCGCGTAGGCGAGGTGGCGAACGAGATCGGGAAATAGGCGCCGTCGCAGGTCCGCACGCAGACGGTGCGGTAGGTTCCGGCCTGCGGTCCCGGATCGGCGCCGGACGGGGCGGCCTGATTGCCGTTGTTGTTGAAGATATTGTCGAAGAAATTGCCGGGCCCGCGCACTGCATTGGCATATTGCGGACCGCAATTGTTCTGTGCGAGCGCGGTCAGAACCGAACGCCGCTGATTGTCGCGATCGGCGTTGAAGCCGAAACCGCCGCCGCCGCGAAGCCGCTCGAGGCTGGTCGTGATCTGATCCAGGTTGGCGCGCATCTGCTGGATCTGGGTGTTGACCGGGCCGCACTGCGCCGATTGGCCCGAGAACAGCGAGAAGAATCCGGAACTGTCGCACCCCATGCGCTTGGCCTGCATGGTGACGCGGTCGAGTTCGGACTGCTGCTTGGCGGCGGCATCCTGATAGCGGCGAATCTGCTCGTCCTTGGCTGGATCGGTGCTGCCGCCGCGGTCGATGGTCGCCAGTTGCGATTCCAGGCGCGGACAGATCGGATTGACCGGGGCTCCCTGCGCCGGTGGCGGTCCCGGTGGATTCATCTGCTGCGCCGAGGCGCCGGCGCAAAATGAAAGCCCGCCGAGCAGCGCAGCGCAGGCCATGATCCGACTGATGAACGAAGCGGTCAATGTCGTCAGCTATCCGGGTCTTGTTCTATCCGGTTACAGGCGGTCGCGGGATAACACGACCCCAAGCGACATGCCATAGCCGTTGGTTTCGGCGCGGTCGCGTCGTTTCCGAGGCACCGATGTGGCGGGCCCGCTGCGCGATCAAATCACCGCTGGCAGGTAATTGCGACGTATTCGTCGCAACCGCCATGCGGGCAAGCGGCGCTGGTCTTCGGAACTGATCCGGTAACCTCGTCAGGGTCGACACGGCGATAGGACGAGGCCTGCGCAAAATCGCGTGATTGGCAATAAGAGCGCGCGGCCGAGGCGCCGCATTGGTCGCCCCTGGCGAGGCACTGGTCGACACCATAGCCGTCGGCCTGGTTGGCGATGATGAAAATGCGGGTTTCGGCCGATGCAGCCGTTGCCGCGACGAGGAAGACAGAAGCCAGGACCGCCGCAAGTGTTCGCATGGGGCACCGATGAATGGGAGAACCGCCCTCATTCGATAACCCCAAAAGGTTAAGAATGATTAACCATGGAGGAGGGCCGGACCCTTTCCAGCCAGAAAGCGGTTTTTTCACGGCTCTTGACGCGTTCCCCCAGTTTGTCGCATGGTGTTGCTCATGAACGGTCTCCTCGCCATTTGCTGCATTTGCCGCGAGATTACGAGCTAGCGATTCGCTGGCTGAGGCCGTCTTTTCTCCACACAGAGATCATGGGACGCCCGGCTGGCGCAGGCACCGGACGGGATTTCCATGGAACTTCGACTTTACGACACGCTGAGCAAGGACAAGCGCACGTTGGTGCCGCTCGATCGCAACAACGTGCGCATGTATGTCTGCGGACCGACGGTCTATGACTTCGCCCATATCGGCAACGCGCGGCCCGTCATCGTGTTCGACGTGCTGTTCCGCCTGCTGCGCCATCTCTACGGCGAGGATCACGTTACCTATGTCCGCAACATCACCGACGTCGACGACAAGATCAACGATCGCGCGACGCGGGATTATCCCGGGCTGCCGCTGAACCAGGCGATCCGCAAGGTCACCGAACAGACCGCCGCCCAATTCGCTTCCGACGTGGCGGCGTTGGGTAGCCTGCCGCCCACGTTCGAGCCGCGCGCCACCGATTTCGTGCTGCCGCGCGCGGACGGCAAGACGGACATGGTGACGCTGATCAAGCAATTGATCGCGCGCGGCCATGCCTATGAGGCCGGCGGCGAGGTCTTGTTCGATGTCCAATCGATGCCCGACTATGGCGCGCTGTCAGGCCGCAAGCTCGACGAGCAGCGGCCCGGTGCGCGCGTGGCCGTCGAAGCACACAAGAAAAGTCCGCTTGATTTCGTGTTGTGGAAGCAGTCGTCCGGCGACGAGCCGGGATGGGAAAGTCCGTGGGGCAGGGGACGCCCGGGCTGGCACATCGAGTGCTCGGCCATGGCTGCCGCCTATCTCGGCGATGTCTTCGATATTCACGGTGGCGGCATCGACCTGATCTTCCCGCATCACGAGAACGAAATTGCCCAGTCGCGCTGCGCGCATGGCACGTCCACCATGGCGAACTACTGGATGCACAACGAATTCGTGCAGATCGAAGATACCAAGATGTCGAAATCCCTCGGCAACTTCGTCACGATCCGGGATTTGCTGGCCGATTGGCCGGGCGAGGTGCTGCGCCTGAATATGTTGAAGGCGCATTATCGCTCCCCGATGGACTGGACTTTGAAGGGATTGGAGGAAAGCGCAAGGACACTCGATGACTGGTACCGGGTCGCTGCTGATCTCAAAGGCGTACGGCCGGCCGACGCCGTCATCGAGGCGCTGCTTGACGATCTCAACACGCCGCAAATGATCGCCGCACTGCATGGCTTGCGGAACAGCGCTGCCTCCGGAAGCGAGCAGGATCGCCACGAGTTTGCTGCTTCTTTACGTCTTACCGGATTTCTCTCCGCGAGTGCGACGGAATGGGAGGGACGAAAGCGCCAGGCAAGCGGTATTGATCCCACACTGATCGATGATCTGATCTCGAATCGCGCTGCCGCTCGTGCCCGCAAGGACTTCAAGGAATCCGACCGCATCCGCGACCAACTCGCCGCGATGGGGGTCGTCATCAAGGATTCCAAGGAAGGCACGAGCTGGGAGGTCGCACGATGACCAGGCCAGACACACCGTTTCCGAAGCACTGGCTCTATTATATCGCGCTGAAGATCGTCGTGATCGCCGCCGCATTGGCGCTGGTGCTGAAATATTACGGCATGTGGTAGACGTCATGGGTCAGTCTTTGCCAAGGCCGGCGCTGCGGCCATTCCTGAACGAGGACACTCCCGTCCTGGCGGCGATTTTTGTCGCCGCGATCGAGGAGTTGACAGGCGACGACTACGATGATGCGCAGCAGGAGGCGTGGGCGGCCCTGGCCGACGATGAGGAGGGTTTCGGCAAGCGCCTCGCCGCCGAGCTGACGCTGATCGCGACCTTGCAGAATTCGCCGGTCGGATTCGCCTCGCTGAAAGGCAAGGATCACATCGACATGCTCTATGTGCACCCGGCTGCGGCCGGGCAAGGGGTTGCCTCGATGCTGTGCGATGCCCTGGAGAAACTTGCCGGCGGCCGCGGCGCCAAGAGCCTCACGGTCGATGCCAGCGACAACGCGCAACCGTTTTTCGCCAAGCGCGGCTACGTCGCGAAACAGCGCAACAGCATCACCGTCAACGGCGAGTGGCTGGCCAACACCACGATGCAGAAGACGCTTTCCGACGGCGCTCTGCCCGGAGCTTCCCCATGAGCCGCGAACGCCTCTATCTGTTCGACACCACTCTGCGCGACGGTGCGCAGACCAATGGCGTCGATTTCACCCTGCACGACAAGCGGATCATCGCCGAGATGCTCGACGAGCTCGGCATCGATTATGTCGAGGGCGGCTATCCCGGCGCCAACCCGACTGACACGGAGTTCTTCGCCAACAGGCCGCAGCTCAATCACGCCCGTTTCACCGCGTTCGGCATGACCCGCCGCGCCGGACGCTCCGTCTCCAACGATCCGGGCGTCGCCGGGCTGCTCGAAGCCAAGGCGGACGCGATCTGCTTTGTCGCGAAATCATCCGCCTACCAGGTGCGGGTGGCGCTCGAGACCACCAACGAGGAGAACCTTGCCTCGATCCGCGACAGCGTCGCGGCGGCGAAGGCCCTGGGCCGCGAGGTCATGCTCGACTGCGAGCACTTCTTCGATGGCTACAAGGAGAACCCGGAATTCGCGCTCGCCTGCGCCAAGGCGGCCTACGAGGCCGGCGCGCGCTGGGTGGTGCTGTGCGACACCAATGGCGGCGCCATGCCGCACGAGATCGAGACCATCGTCGGGGCGGTGATCAAGCATATCCCGGGCGATCACGTCGGCATTCACGCCCATAACGATACCGAACAGGCGGTGGCCAATTCGCTCGCCGCGGTACGCGCCGGTGCGCGGCAGATCCAGGGCACGCTGAACGGACTCGGCGAGCGCTGCGGCAATGCCAATCTGTGTTCGTTGATCCCGACCTTGAAGCTCAAGCGCGAATTTTCCGAATGCTTCGAGATCGGCGTGTCGGAGGAAAAGCTCGCGAGCCTGATGAAGGTCTCGCGCACGCTCGACGACATGCTCAACCGCGCGCCGAACCGTCACGCGCCTTACGTCGGCGAAAGCGCGTTCGTGACCAAGACCGGCATCCATGCATCGGCAGTCCTCAAGGACCCCCAGACCTACGAGCATGTGCGGCCGGAAACCGTCGGTAATCGCCGCAAGGTGCTGGTCTCCGATCAGGCCGGCCGCTCCAATGTCATCGCCGAGCTCGATCGCGCCGGTATTCCCTATGAGAAGAGCGATCCGAAGCTGGCGCGCCTGGTCGAGGAACTGAAGGAGCGCGAGGCGGCAGGCTTTGCCTATGAATCGGCCAATGCCTCGTTCGACCTGCTGGCGCGCCGCACGCTGGGGCGCGTCCCGGAGTATTTTCGGGTCGAGCAGTTCGACGTCAATGTCGAGCAGCGCTACAACGCCAATGGCCAACGCGTCACGGTCGCGCTCGCGGTGGTCAAGGTCGATGTGGCGGGCGAACGGCTGATCTCGGCGGCGGAGGGCAACGGCCCGGTCAACGCGCTCGACGTCGCGCTGCGCAAGGATCTCGGCAAGTACCAGAAATATATCGAGGGGCTGAAGCTGATCGACTATCGCGTGCGTATCCTCAATGGTGGCACGGAGGCGGTGACGCGGGTCTTGATCGAGAGCGAGGACGAGGCGGGCGAGAGCTGGACCACGATCGGGGTGTCGCCCAACATCATCGATGCCTCGTTCCAGGCGCTGATGGATTCGGTGATCTACAAGCTGGTGAAATCCGGCGCGCCGGCGTGAATTGGGCGGTGTCATTCCGGGGCGATGCGTGGCATCGAACTTCGATGCGCAATTGCACATCGGAGAAATTCGAGATTCCCGATGCGCAATTGCCCATCTGAGGTCTGGTCCGGAGCCCGTCATCGGGCCGCGCTTCGCGCGGACCCGTTGGGACCATCCCGGAATGACGAACGCTTAGATTGCTATGCTCCGCTCGATCACGATATCCACCGCCGAATCCAGGCCAACAGGCCGCTGGATTGGGCCGCTTGCTGAACGCTGGTCGCGGCGGGAACTGGCGCGGGTCGACCGGCCGGCGTCTGGCTGCGAGCTGTGCTCGCGCCGCGGGACGAGGGACTTTTCGACTTTGCAGTCTTGGACTTTGGACTCGCGGGCTTCAGAGTCTTGGTCTTCGGGCTCGTGGCCTTCGCCGCGGCGGTGGCCGGCGGCGCGGCCGCTGGCTTCGCCGGTGCAGCGCCCTGCGTCACACCGCGGGACGGCGGTGCGGCCGCGATGTTGGCTAGTCGCAGACCGGCTTCGGTTTCGCTGAGCTCTTGAATCTGGCCGTCGTCCTGCACGGTGATGCTCAGATGCGTGTGCCCGGAGCGCTGGTTTTCTTGCGGCACATCGATCAGGCCGGTCACGCTCACCCAGCGCCCGACCCAATCGTTCGATGGCTGCTCCTTCAGCTTGGCAAGACCGTCGGACCAGATCGAAATCTTGACGATATTGCCTCGTGACGAGCCAAAATTGATAAAGACGTAGCGCTTGGGCGGACCTTTGCCGGCCTTGCGGGATCCCGGCTTGACTTCGACGATCCGTCCGATCAGCTCGACCCGGTCGCCGACCCGCTGCATGGCGGCAGAGAAATTGAGCGCATCGACGACCGGGTAGGCGGAGATATAGCGGGCGGCCTGCGGCCTCGCGGCAGGCGAAGGGGACGTCTTGATCTGCGTCTTCGCCGCCGGGACATTGTGTCCGGCCAGATACTCGTCGAGCGTCGGCACGGTGCCCAGCGGCGCTTCGCAGATCGCCGCAAAGCGGCGCGCCTGCTCCTTCAGCTTCGGCATCGCCACCAGGCGCCGGAAGATCTCGCTGTTCGCAGGGTCGGCGAAATCGTTGGCCTTGAAGACGACCGTCTCGCCGCCCTCGCGGAATTTCGCGTACAGCGATTTGTCCTCGATCACGGCCTTCAGGCTGAGATCGAGCGCAATGAAGCTGAAACGATCCATCTTGGGACCGAAATCGGAAACCCGCCGTTCCGGATGCTGGAAGTGCTTGTGCCCGGTCTCGCTGCCGTTGCCCGGACGCATGCCGGGGACGAACATGCCGTCATAATCGATCAGCTTGATATCGCCTTTGGCGACCATCACGTTGCCGTTCTGAATGTCGCCGTGGGCGATCCCCTTTTGCTCGAGAAAGCGTGCGATGGCGGCAAAATCGGTCCGCGCCTTTTCCAGCGCGCGCGGATCGTCGAAATGCTTGTCCAGCCAGATGCCAAGCGTATCGCCCTCGACCCAGTCCATCCGCACGATCGGAAAGGTCTGCTGGCGGACATTGATGCCGGACTGCTGGAAATCGAAATAAACGAAACAGCCGTTGCTGAGCGAGCGCAATTTCTTGGAAATCGCGTCGTACTTCTGCTGGATCGCCGGAATTTCCCGGTGAAAGCAACGCACGGCGCACTTTCGGCGCGGGGTGGTGACTGCGTAGGTGAGCGCAAATCCTCCCGACATCACCAGCGGCAGGCCCAAATTGTTTTCGGCAACGGCGCCTTGCTTCAACTCCGGGTCGACAAATGCTTGCGACGGATGTTGCACCGCTTCATGATACTCGACGATCTGCGGATATGGCATTGTCCACCTACCACAGCGCAATCAGAGTGGTGTCGTCGCGCTTCATGCGACCGGCCGCGCGCTCCTCCCGCACGAACCGGGCGAACGCGCGGGGCGTTTTCACCTTGCGCAGAATGCTGATCGGAGAGGAATCGCGATCGCGCTGCGACAGCAGCCAATGACCGAGCGCGTCGGTCATGCACAGCAGCGCCGGCTGTTCCAGCCCGCGGAAGCTCCAATCGGCAACGAGGTCGTAGCTGAGGTCCATCTTGTCCAGAAACGTGTTGTGCGTCGGGTTGGTGCAGATCAGCTGCGGTGAGCCCGTGAACTCCGCCGCCGTGGAGAGAGGGAATGTCGCCTTGATGCGATCGCCGTCGCAGAGCACCGCCAGGCTGTCGCCGACCGACAGGACCTGGATCGCTCGCCCTGCGTCGGCAATGCGGACGCCGAGCAGCGAGGCGAAGCTGCCTTTGTCGAACGATGCCTGCTGCATCCACGGCAGGCTGTCGCGGTCGTAGAGCTTGCGAAACTCGGCGATCGCTGCCGACAACCACTCGCGCGTGAACTCCGGATTGCGCGTATAGCGGCGCACCAGAATGCGCGCCCACGACGCCGAGTCGAAGGATACCGAAGCGCCGTCGCTCAGCGCATAGACGCCCTTGGAGGAGCGGTAAAAACTGTCCTCATTGTGCTGATCCTCGCGCTTGGGGACGCTAAACGCCAAGGGCAGGCGCGATTTCGCACCCACCTCGGCGGACCGCAATGCCGTGGAACTCATCGGTCGGCGACGAGTCTGGGTCGGGTGCCGATCTCGAAAAAGTCGACGACACATTGCGGGTCGCCGTTGAAGATGAAGCCGCGCGATCCGTCGGTGATCGAATAGCCCTTGTCCCCGGCAAACTTGGCGAGATGCGAAGGCAGCGGGCTCGACATGCGGAACAGCATCCGCGAATACTCGTCGAGGAGCGCGGTGTCGGCAGTCGGGAACACGATCTCGAGGCCGGCGCCGGTATTGATGTGCAGGTTGAACAGCAGCGCCTGGCCATCCTTCGTCGAAATCCGTCTCAACCCATCGGCCATGTCCTCGGGCGCGCCATCGGTCGATTGTCCGTCGGTGACGTGGAGAATGGTCGGCGGATAGGAGCCCGGGTGCTGTTCGCACCAGCCACCCACCGTCTCGATGGTCTTGCCGAGCGCTGCGCGCATCGGGGTGCCGCCCTCGCTCTTCGGGTCGAACCAGACCGGAAACTTGGTCTTCAGCTCGACGATACCGCCGGCGCCGTCGTCGACCTTCCTTTTGCGCTCCTCGACGCGCAGCGTATTCTCGCTGATCGCCTGGATCGGATGCACGATGTCCCCGGACAAGGCGCCGCCGAACCCGGTCGTAACCTGCGTGCCCGCATAGGCAATCACGCCCACGTCGAAATAGTTGCGCACGCCGTCGGACTTGGAGCAACTCGTGATCAGCGTGTAGAGCGTCTTGTTCAGCACGTCGGCCACGAAAGCGGCCTTCGAGCGGCCCGCGTCGGTAAGCTCGTCCATCGATCCCGATTGATCGATGACAAATAGAATGCAGGTGGGATTCTCCCTGCTGATCTCCGCCTGGTACGCCATTGCTTTTCCCCTCGATCTGGTTGGTCAGCGATCGGCCGCTATGGCCGGACGAGTGCCGATATCAAAAAAATCAGCGATTGTTTCGATGCCGGCGTTGAACACAAAACCGCGCGCGCCGGGGCGAACGTCGTAGCCCTTGCGTGCCGCGGCCTCCAAGGCATGCGGTGGCAGCAGGCTCGACATCCGAAACAACGCCTTGCCGAAGCGATCCTTGATGGCGCGCTCGTCATTCGGAAAGATCAGCGGCTCGCCTTCGCCCGCGTCGACGTGCAGGTTGAACAAGAGGCAGCCGCCGTCGTTGGTCGCGAGGCCCTTGAGCCGGTCGGCTGCTGGCTCCGGATCGCCGTCGGACGGGTGGCCGTCGGTCACGTGCAGGACTGTCGGCGGAAAGGCTGCGGGATGCGCGGTGCACCATTGATCGAGAATCTCGATCGCTGCGTTGAGACCCGCGCACATCAATGTCTTGCCGTGGCTTCGCGGCTCGAACCAGATCGGAAATCGCACCTGCTGCTCCATGACATCGCCGTCGAGCCCGGCGACCTTCTTGGTGCGGGTCTCGACCCGGAGCGGAGCCTCGGCGAGGCGGGAGATGACATGCAACGGCTCTTCGCCCAGCGCGCCCTGGAAGCCGTTGCCGGCGTCTTTCCCGCCGTAGGCGACCACGCCGACATGAAAATAGTCGCGGACGCCGTCGGCCTTGGAGCAATTGGTGATGATGGTATAGAGCGTCTTGTTGAGGACATCGGCCAGGAAGGCGGCCTTGCTCTGTCCGCTGTTCAAGCGGTGATTCATCGAGGTCGACTGATCCATCACCATCAGGATCGCCGTCGGCGATGTACGACTGATTTCGGCCTGGTAACTCAACGCCCGCACCCCCGCAAATGGTCACAACAGTTGCAGGTGACGACCGTGACCTGCATTCGCGCGAGGTGACCGGCGCCATGGAAACGGCGTGCTCTCCCCGCGTTTTTCAGCAACGCGTCAACCGCGATCGAGTTCCAGATGATCGCGACCATTTTGACTCTTTGGCAGTGAGCGAAAGTGGCACGTCACCCGTGACTGCGACGCGGCGAGATTTCATCGCTGAATCAATGATGCCCGCGATGCGCAGGTTCGCTTGATGGGCGATCAAGATGTGGGCGCCCGGGAAAGTCGCAAGATCGCGTCAAATGATTTGAGCGTGTGGGCCTGACCTTGGGAACCAGACGCGGCCTCTTTGCATTCTAGCCGGATACTCGCGGGGTCCAGCTATGAAACAGGTTTTCGACCAGCTCTTGAGATTCTTGCATGACGGGATCTCGGCGATCTTCAGATTCGTCGAGCTGATCTGGACCTGGTCGGTCGATCAGATCAGCAAGCTTGCGACGGTGCCGTGGCAACAGTGGCCGCTGTGGAAACAGTTTCTTCTGGCCCTGATCCTGGTGGGCGTGGTCTGGGCGCTCTATCGCGCCGGCCGGGAGCTGTTTGTGGCAGGCGCCGCGATATTGAGCGCCTTCGCAGACCTGCTTGGCGTGCTCGTGCGAACTCTGCCGCACGTTATGCTGGCGGGCATTATCGCGCTTGGAGGTGTTTGGGTCATCAATCACCTCGACAATTCGTTGGTGCGAATCCCGACCTGGCTCCAGGCCAGCGAACAAGGCAACTCAACGGAAAAAAACGGCTCGCCACCGGAAAAAAGCGGCTCGCCACCGGAGAAAAGCAGCGCGCCGGAGAATCACCAAAGCAGTCCAGCTTCGGGCCAGCAAAGCAGCTCGCCGCAAAACTCGCCTCCGGAGCATCCTGCCCAATAGGGGTTTGACCGACGGCGAAGCGGCTCAGCGCCGCTTCTCGTCATGAGCACGCTGATCCGTACGCCAGCCCATTTCCCAGAAATCGGCTTCGAGCCGGGTGGCTTCCTTGAAGATCACGATCAGCTCCGCCTCGCGGGCCGGCGTGGCGTAGCGATCGGCGAGATCATCCAGGTGCGCTCGCGCCTTGGCCGCGACCTCCAGGTACGGCGCACCGGCATACTCGACGATCCAGGCGCGATATGGATTGGTTGCGAGCAGCGCTCCGGGTCGCGCGGCAAGCCGCGTCGCGATCTCGGCGTAGCCGATCACGCACGGCGCAAGCGCCACCTTGAGCGCCAAGAGATCACCGCGCATTCCCGCGTCGAGCACGTAGCGGGTATAGGCGAGCATCTCGACGGCCGGAGCGGTCTGTTCGAGGTCGCCGGGCGACAGGCCCCATCCGGCGCAGAGCTTCACATGCAGGTTCATCTCGACGTCGAGAATGGCGGAGAGGCCGGCCGCCGCTTCGCGCATGTCGGCGAGCTTGGGCGACTTGTAGACCGCGAGCGCATAGGCGCGCGCAAATTCGATGAGGAACAGGTAGTCCTGAACCAGGTAGTGCCGAAACGCCGCTTCGGCGAGCGAACCGTCCGCCAACGCGTTGGTGAAGGGGTGCTCGGTGTAGGCCCGCCACTCGGTGGGTGCTGCCGTCTTGAGACGTTCGAAGAAGCTCATGATCTTCCGCGGGATTTGCGCCTCAACCAGTGTCGTTGGTTCGGTTCCGGGTCACAAGCAAAACCTCGTCGGCTTTGCCCCGAAAGCGGAGTAAGCTAAGAGCATTATGTCTGCTGTCTTACGCCGTTGCGGGTCGAGCAGGCCAATGTGTCCAAGGGCCACCGTGCCAAATCCGCGTCCTCACATGAGCCACCTATGATCGACCATGTCTCAGTCGGCGTCAGCGACCTCGATCGCGCGGCGCGCTTCTACGCGCAGACCTTGGCACCGCTCGGGCTGTCGCGGCTGGTAAACCGGCCGGCAACCATCGGTTTCGGCAAGAACTATCCGGAATTCTGGATCAATCTGCGTGCAAGCATGACACGGGTTGCACCGGAGAGCGGGGTCCACATCTGCCTGCGTGCCAAAACGACCGATGCGGTCGATGCGTTTCACGCCGCCGCATTGGCGGCGGGCGGAGCGTCTGACGGCGCGCCGGGCCTGCGGCCGCATGATCGCGTCAGATATTACGCGGCCTTCGTCATCGACCCCGACGGCAACCGCATCGAGGCGGTGACGTTTCCCACGGAATGAGGGCCTCAAAGCCTGCGCGCGATCTCCGGCGCCATTTCCTCTTCGCCTTCGAGCGCGACCGCCGCGGCCGCGCGCAATCGCGGCAGGATGTCCTCGACACGCTCGGCCTTGAGAATATCGACCGACAGGCTGGCGCGAATGAATTGCGTGGCCCGCATATGCGCAAACAGGGCCAGCAGCGGTTCCCAGAAGCCGTCGATATTGGCAAGCAGCACTGGCTTGGCATGGCGGCCGAGCTGCTTCCATGTCATTTGCTCGACCAACTCCTCCAGGGTGCCGACCCCGCCGGGCAGGGCCACGAAGGCGTCGGAGCGCTCGAACATCAGCCGCTTGCGCTCGTGCATGTCGGGCGTGACGATGAGTTCCTGGACGCGGGTCAGGGCGTTCTCGCGGGTGGTGAGAAAGTCCGGAATGATCCCGGTGACGTTGCCGCCGTGATCGAGCACCGAACTCGCCACGGCGCCCATCATGCCGAGCGAGCCGCCGCCATAAACCAGCCTAATTCCGTTCTCGGCGAAGCTCTTGCCGAGCGCCTTGGCCGCTTCGATGAAGCGGGGATTGGTTCCGGGGCCGGAGCCGCAATAGACACAGACGGTGCGAATAATGTTCATTGCAATCATGTGGCACTGCAGCGCATTTGGCGTCAAGTCCTATGGGTGAACCGATGATTCGTCTCTGTAGGGCGAATTATGGGGCATTGGAGGCAAATTGGGAAAGAATCCGTTCCTGTGAGGGTGCACACCGCGCATAGACCCTCTATATGACCGCGAGCATGGTTGACGAAAAAGACCGGCGTGACAGCGCGCCTTCAGGCTTTGATTGATGGCTCACCCCGATCCGTCCCCGCATACCGGCGCAGAGCCGTCCGCCCAAAGCACCACGGCAGAACAGGCGACCTTGCTCGGGACGCTGGTTCACCTGTGGCCCTACATCTGGCCGGGCGACCGCGCCGACCTGAAGATGCGCGTGGTCTGGTCGGTGGTGCTGCTGCTCGCGGCGAAGCTTGCCACGCTGTCGGTCCCTTTTGCCTTCAAATGGGCGATCGACGCGCTGAACGGCAAGGGTTCGGCGCCGGTCGAGCCGTCGAACTGGATGCTGTGGCTGATCGCCTCGCCCCTGATCATGACCGCAAGCTACGGCGCCATGCGGGTGCTGATGGCGGTGCTGACGCAGTGGCGGGACGGCATCTTTGCCCGTGTCGCGATGCACGCGGTGCGCAAGCTCGCCTATATCACCTTCGTCCACATGCACGAATTGTCGCTGCGCTTCCATCTGGAGCGCAAGACCGGCGGATTGACACGGGTCCTGGAGCGCGGCCGCAACGGCATCGAAGTCATCGTGCGGATGGTGATCCTGCAGCTGATCCCGACCGTCGTCGAGGTCTCGCTCCTGCTCGGCGTGCTGCTGTGGCAGTTCGACTGGCGCTACGTGGTCGCGACCCTCGTGATGGTCGTGATCTATATGTACTACACCTATATCGCCACCGAGTGGCGGATCGGTATCCGCCGGACCATGAACGACTCCGACACCGATGCGAACACCAAAGCGATCGACTCGCTGCTGAATTACGAAACGGTGAAATATTTCGGGTCCGAGCGGCGGGAAGCGGCGCGCTACGACCGTTCGATGCAACGTTACGAGCAGGCGAGCGTGAAAGCCTATACGTCGCTGGCCGTGCTCAATGCGGGGCAGGCCGTCGTCTTCACCATCGGCCTGACTGCGACCATGGTGATGTGCGCGTTCGGGGTGCGCAGCGGGCACAACACGGTGGGCGATTTCGTCATGGTCAACGCCATGATGATCCAGCTCTACCAGCCCTTGAATTTCATGGGCATGGTCTATCGCGAGATCAAGCAGGCGATCATCGACATTGAAAAGATGTTTGGCGTGCTGGCGCGCGATCCCGAGGTCAAGGATGCGCCTGATGCAAAGCCGCTGGTCGTGACCTCGGGTCGCGTGCGTTTCGACGACGTGCGGTTTTCCTATGACCCGGAACGGCCGATCCTCAAGGGTCTGAGCTTCGAGGTGCCGGCCGGCAGGACGGTCGCGATCGTGGGGCCTTCCGGCGCCGGAAAATCCACCATTTCGCGTCTCCTGTTCCGCCTCTATGACGTCTCCGGCGGCAGCATCACGATCGACGGCCAGGACATCCGCAGCGTCACGCAGGATTCGCTGCGCGCCGCGATCGGCATGGTGCCGCAGGACACCGTGCTGTTCAACGACACCATCCGCTATAACATTCGCTACGGCCGCTGGGATGCCAGCGACGCCGAGGTCGAAGAGGCCGCGCAGCTCGCGCAGATCGACGGCTTCATCCGCGTGGCGCCGAAGGGATATGAAACCCAGGTCGGCGAGCGCGGCCTGAAATTGTCCGGCGGCGAGAAGCAGCGTGTCGCGATCGCGCGCACGGTCCTGAAGGCGCCGCCGATCCTCGTGCTTGATGAAGCGACCTCCGCGCTCGACAGCCACACTGAGCACGAGATCCAGGAGGCGCTGGAGCGCGTTTCGCGCAACCGCACCTCGCTCGTGATCGCGCACCGGCTCTCCACCATCGTCGGCGCCGACGAGATCATCGTGCTGGATCAGGGCCGCATCGCCGAACGCGGCACGCATGGCGGGCTTTTGGCCGAAGGCGGGCTCTATGCCAGCATGTGGAACCGGCAGCGCGAAGCGCAGGAGGCACGCGAACGGCTGGCGCGGATCGGCGACGACAACGAAGCACCAAACCGGGAACCGCCGCCGGTGATTGATCCGCTGGCGACCGCGGCGGAGTAGCCTTGCGAACCGTCGTCAATCCGTTCTAATCCTCTCCCGGTTGCCGCGCCTCCGCGGCGCGCCGCCCTCGCATGGGGGATGATTAAGAGCGAAGCCTCGATGTCCATCACCAATTCCATCCGCGCGCAAATCCCACCGATCCATCCCGAAGGCTATCCCTTCATCGGGGCCTTCGCGTTCGTGAGCCTGATCCTGTTCTGGATCTGGACGCCGCTCGGCTGGATCGGCACCGTGCTGACCATTTGGTGCATGCTGTTCTTCCGCGATCCGGTCCGGGTGACGCCGGTGCGCGATGGCATCGTGGTGGCGCCCGCCGACGGCAGCATCTCGATGATCACGCAAGCCTTGCCGCCGGCCGAGCTTGGACTTGGCGACCGGCCGCTGCCGCGCATCTCGATCTTCATGAGTGTGTTCAACTGCCACGTCAATCGCAGCCCCGTTGCCGGCCGGATCGAACGGATCGCCTACCGGCCGGGCGCCTTCGTCAACGCCGAACTCGACAAGGCCAGCGAGGACAACGAGCGCAATTCGCTCGTGATCTCCACGCCAAACGGTCGCATCGGCGTGATCCAGATCGCAGGTCTGGTTGCCCGCCGGATCGTCTCGTTCGTCCGCGAGGGGCAGTCGATCGGCGCGGGCGAGCGGTTCGGCCTGATCCGCTTTGGCTCGCGCCTTGACGTCTATCTGCCCGAAGGAACCCGCGCGCTCGTCTCCGAAGGGCAGACCGCGATTGCCGGCGAGACCGTCTTGGCCGATTTCAGGGTGAGCGAGGCGGCACCCATTTTCCGAAGTTCGTGAATGCTTACCGCATCTTCCGATACAACCTTCGACATCGTTGCGAGCGCCGGTTAACCGTTGAAGGCTGCGGTTTCTCGTCACTGTTGCCGGCCATGGCGGAGGGAAGCGGGGCTTGCTATATTGAGTTTATGACCTTCGATCCCAATCACGAATTGCGCCGCCGCAGGTTTCGCCCGATTCCGGTGCGGATGCTGGTGCCCAACGTCATCACCCTCTTGGCGATCTGCGCAGGGCTGACGGCGATCCGACTGTCCACCGAAGGGCGGGTGGATGTTGCGGTCTGGGCCATCGCGTTCGCAGCCTTCCTCGACGGCATTGACGGGCGCATCGCGCGGATGATCAAGGGGCAGTCCAAGTTCGGCGCGGAACTCGACAGCCTGGCCGACTTCGTCAATTTCGGCGTCGCCCCGGGACTCATCCTTTATTTCTGGCAGCTGCACGAGCTGAAGAATGGCGGCTGGATCGCCGCCATGGTGTTCGCCATCAGCGGCGGCTTGAGGCTGGCGCGCTTCAACGCGACCATGGACGATCCCAACAAGCCGGCCTTTGCGGCCAATTATTTCACCGGCGTTCCGGCGCCGGCCGGCGCGATCACGGTGTTGCTGCCGATCTATCTCGCCTTTCTCGGCCTGCCGATGCCGCCGGCGATGCTGACGGCGTTCTATACGCTTTTGGTGGCGTTCCTGATGGTGTCGCGGCTGCCGGTGTTTTCCGGTAAGACCGTGCGCATGCGCGTTCCGCCGGAGCTGGTGCTGCCAGTGTTCGTCTCGGTCGTGTTCTTCATCGCGCTTCTGATCTCTTATCCCTGGCACATCCTTTCGGCGGGCTCTGCGCTCTATCTGTTGAGCCTGCCGTTGGGCTGGAAATCCTATCGCGATCAGGCGCGCAAGGCCGCGGCAGCAGCGACCGTGCCGCCGGTCGAGAGTGCTCCCGCAAGTCCTGCACCGTCGTCCTATCCTGCCGCAGCCCCCGCAGCCGCCGCGTCCCCCGACGACGGGCGGCCAGAGCGTCTGCACTAGACGATCGATTCCATGAAACCAATCGTTTCCAGCCACGAGCGTTGTCCTCTCGCTCCCTCTCCCGCTTGCGGGGGAGGGTTGGGGGGGGGGCGCCACTCGGGGACTGCCGAC
>Ga0307508_10001468_pt1 | contig 26440 bp, 28 predicted proteins | sample 9_EM_MG_FD_203089 | JGI IMG/M metagenome (GOLD analysis project Ga0307508, IMG submission 203089) | Populus trichocarpa ectomycorrhiza microbial communities from riparian zone in the Pacific Northwest, United States - 9_EM | ecosystem: Host-associated > Plants > Roots > Unclassified | place... | reverse complement strand
GCCGGGATCTCCTCGTCCAGCTCATGGCTGTATATCCTCAGACGACGATTTGCATTGACGCCCTTGACGAAGTCGACCACCAATTGAGGTTGGAATTACTGGAGGCGCTCAGGCATGTCGTGGAAAGATCAAATACTCAGGTCAGGATTTTCGCGACTGCTCGAATGGACATCGATGTCCTCGTGCCGTTCGAGGTGTTTCCTAGCATTGAGCTGGAACCTGGCGACAACGTCGACGACATCAAGCGGTTTGTGGAAGAGAAGGTACAGGGCGCGATTGAACGGAAGCAACTGCTCGACGGCAATGTTCCAAAAGCGCTCAAAGACGAAATAAGCCACGTTCTTTGTGGGCGATCCAAGGGAATGTATGCTCGCCTGAACTACCAATAGATAAGTGCAAATGCTGATGGCTGGATGAAGGTTTCAACTTGCGGCTCTTCAGTTAACCCTGCTCTGCGACATGGTCATCCTACGCGATGTAAGGGACAGCCTGAAGGTCCTTCCAGGGACTTTAACAGATGCGCACGCCGAAATATACAACCGCATTCTTACGCAAAGAGGTAGCGCTCCACGACTAGCACTCAACGCGTTCCGGTGGGTCCTGTGCTCTTACGAACCGTTACAATCGGAAACGTTGCTAGATGCAGTCACGGTTGAAATCGACGGCTCCGGGGGATTCTCCTCCGAATGCATGGCTTCAAGGGCGACTGATTTGTTGAAAGCGTGCCAAAACCTCCTCATTTTGGACGAATGCCTGAACGTTTTCCGGTTTGCCCACCTTTCGGCGGAAGAATTCTTGGAGACCCAGCAACTCTATGTCGATTCTCATTCCGAAATCGCCAAAATTTGCCTTTCGCTGGTTTGTTCTTCGAGGTCTTGGATGGACTATGACGCAACCCTTGAAACACGAGAAGGACGTTTACACGATCGTCACCTCTTACTGTACGCGGCAGTATTTTGGCCATGGCACTTGCGTCGCTGCAAAGATAGCTGTCAAATCTTGACGGCCCTTTGGGAGGCTTTCGTATCAGAACCTACATTCCATCACCGGATCGACCACCATTGCCAACGTGTTCAAACCGCGGACTCTGGAGACGCTGCCTGCGGATTTGGGTTAGCGTGGAAGCTTAACAAAACCAAATCCCAGTTTACCCGGATGGCCGTAGAAAAATCGAAGTTCCCCAGCACATCCACTTGCGATTCTGTACAGAGGGGCGGTATAGGCCGGCTGCAACCCTGCACGTCAATGTTTGGAGACCCAGGTGGTGCTAAGCATCCTCCCGACGCCGGCGGCTGCTGTACGCCGCTGCACGAAGTGGCCAAGAACGGATACCTTGAGGTAGCCCGGTTGTTCGTAGATCGAGGCGCAGATGTCTCGGCTGCCAATGGCGACGGATGGACACCGCTGCACGAAGCGGCCAAGCACGGGGACGGCGAGCTAGCCAGGATGCTTGTGGATCGAGGCGCGGACGTCTCGGTGGCCAATGGCGGAGGGTGGACACCGCTGCATGAAGCGGCCACGCGAGGGGAAGAGGAGTTAGCCCGTTTTCTCGTAGAACGAGGCGCGGACATTTCAGCGGCAAATGGCGACGGGTGGACGCCGCTGCATGCCGCTGCCCAGAACGGACACTCGGCATTGGCCCGGCTACTCGTTATTCTAGGCGCGAACGTTTCGGCGGCCAATCGTGGCGGGTGGACGCCGCTGCATGAAGCGGCCAAGCACGGGGACGGCGAGCTAGCCCGGATGCTTGTGGATCGAGGCGCGGACGTCTCGGTGGCCAATGGCGAAGGGTGGACACCGCTGCTTGAAGCGGCCACGCGAGGGGAAGAGGAGTTAGCCCGTTTTCTCGTGGACCGAGGCGCGGAAATTTCAGCGGCAAATGGCGACGGGTGGACGCCGCTGCATGCCGCTGCCCAGAACGGACACTCGGCATTGGCCCGGCTGCTCGTTAGCCTAGGCGCGAACGTTTCGGCGTCCAATCGTGGCGGGTGGACACCGTTGCATGAAGCGGCCAAGCACGGGGACGGCGAGCTAGCCCGGATGCTTGTGGATCGAGGCGCGGACGTCTCGGTGGCCAATGGCGAAGGGTGGACACCGCAGCATGCTGTGGCCCGGAAGAAACATTAGGCACCGGCCCGGCTGCTCGCTGCCACCGCCTTTGTGCCCCGAGCGGAAGACCCAGCCGAAAATTATGCGGGCGGAGGTGTGGAAGGAGACCGGGAAGCGGAAGAGCCGGTGGAAGATACGGGACCTCCTGGCTGAGTGGCGATGCAGCAGGGCGGTACTGGACTTCCTCTCCGCCACGGATGTGGGAGCGAGTGTCGGCGGAGGTAGATGCAGGGAGCGAGGCGACAGAACGGGAGCTCCGCGGGCGGCGGGAGTTGGAAGAGGAGAGGAGGGCGGAGGCGGAAAAGCTGGATGCCACGGGGGAATTGTGTGCCGGGGAGAAGCTACTGTTGTCCCTACCGACGCCCTCTTTCATGGCATCCGCAAACGAGAACTAGGAGTGGGGGGGGGGGGGGGTGAACGGCGCTTTCCGTTGTTTCTTCCTTTTGTCTCTCACGCTCGTTTGAGCCCGTCTCCTTTGTGATTTCCTTGGTACGCTCTGCATCTTCTTGGGACAGGCCTGGACGGAGGGAAAAGAGGAGCTTGCAGTGGGCCACCGCGCGGACAGCAGACGTCAAATGGGCAAAGAGAGAGAGAAAGACTTCATTCATTACATCCGACCTATCTAGATCACGGCAAATTACACCAATTTTTCCCCTGCCGCCCTGACTAGTTGAGTTGAAGGCCCCCCGTAAGTCAATACGTTGCAGCGCCCCTCGCATACCAAACACAAGAAACAGAACGAAGTAACTACTCCTCTTCCTCCAACCTGCCCTCCCCTGTGGAGGATACGCTTCCAATCCACCTCGCCACACCTCCTCTTCAGTCCCACCTCCGCCTCCCCTAAGAAGGTTAATATAGCCTCATTGCATCTCGCATCTGCAAAGATTTTTGCCATATTCCACCTCCGCTTGTGTTTGCCAGTCTTCTTCTGAACCTCCACCCAAAGATCAGCCTTTTGAACTCTCCATGACTGGCAATTCTTGAAGAGGTGTTCTCTAGTCTGCACTGCTCCAGACACACAGAACCAGCACTCATCACTGATCTGGTTTCCTGTCCACCCGAGGAATTCTGCCGTCAAAGCGTGGCCAGTTTTCAGCTGGTAGTATACATATTCCTGTTGTACTTAGCCCAATCACTTCCGAGTCAGAGACTTCCGAGTAATGAGAAAGGGAAAGAGAGAGAGATGGTTGTCCGTTGACGTGTGATAGATCAGCTCAACGTAGACGGGTCAAGTATCGTATTCTGTCGAAGTATGTAAGAGTAAGGAAGAAAGAACGAGAGAGAAACGGCTATAAAAGAATGCCAAGCCGTTACACAACGCCAGTCTCAACCAGGCTCCCTTGCCGTTGCCATGGCGTTGCTCGCTTCGCCGTTGCTGCCGTCGGCGTGCTGCGCCGGAGCGGCGAGAAGCATTTCCAACAGTTCCCCTGCTCCTAATCCATTGCCCCCCCGAATACAGGTTGTATGACCTAGTCCTTGGCTCCTTCAACCATCACCTCTCCGTACAGCTGTGATACTTTGCATCCGAACGCCTTCTCCAGACGTCCAAATCTGATATTCGATTGGATAAAATTTCGTCCCGGGTTTGCTCTGCGGGCATGCAATGACGCTGCTGCCATCACGCAACATCAGTTACAGCACATCCGCATTCGTCGAAAGGCGGTTAGGGATCGGCATCTCAGGCGAATACACGCCAGGTAAGGCAAACACGACATCCGGTGTCGTCCAAGTCAGATTGGATAGGAGGCAGTCCGACGTTTGCGGACGACGACCTTTCAGTTGTATATTGGGACACAGTTTCTATCCTGCAACCCCAGCGCGTGAGAGGTGGGCGCTACCAGCGGTTGCATGATGCTGGCCGAGAGTATATGTTGCCCGAAACGGACGGTGGAGCAGTAGTCATTAAAAAAAGAAAACCATCCCAGTGGCGGTCCGGACCGGCTTCCGCTCGATAGATGGGCGTAAGCTACAAGCTGGGTGCGATGCGCAATTCCGCGGCTGATATATTTAATTGACTCGCCGTCGTCTGTGCTTAGAGAAAAAGTTAGTGATATATTGTGATGCTGACTCAGCTCTGGCACAATGGTCGCGCCGCCATCGTTGAAGCCACCGGATAGTACAGCGTACGTCATCGGTGATCGGAAACATCACGACTCGCCAATCCGCAGTCAGAGGTGGTAGTACAAATAAAGGGGCACAAGACTGATACGACGAAGGTACGTTACCCCGCAAACATGCGGTTTCCCACCCGTATGCACCATCTGTGTCTTGATATCGGAGGCAACGCTGGCAACGCCCCAAAGCTGCCACCCTGACCTCCCAATCGCGCTAGCGGTACTTTAAACTATGTGTGTCCCCGCGGCCACCTTCCCAGTGATGGCGGCCATTGGGCAGTTTGATGTCAGCCACTTCTTCCTCCAGATACAAGGCGGGCACACGGAGCGACGCAGGTGCAGTCACCAACCAGGAGAAACGGATAATCACCGGCAATGTGAGTACGCCACCACCTCCACCCGCTCCGGTAAATTGGATACACTCTTAGGACTGCTTCCTGCGTCGTCTGCAGACCACCATGGCGTCATGCCATACATCACTGCCAGGTTGGCGGGACCCGCTGCTGCACACATTCGTGCCATCGATGCGCCCAATCCGTACCACACCGGTGAGGGCTGGTGGAGGGAGTCTCCCTAAGCAACCGCCGGCCGCGTTGGCTTCTCAAGTCCAGAGACCTCCGGATCGAGATGACCAGATAGATAAATGTGGAGGTGGAATCCATACGAACTCTACCGCTCCAATGACGACCCTCACGGACGCCACGGATGTCACTGTTTGCCAATGCCACGCGCGTCATACGGTAGGACCGCGATCGCAAATCCACCCCACTAGTACAATACGCCCGGCTTTTCTGTGCCCACGGCACTTGACCACCCGTCTCCAGCGAGCAAGGAAACTACCGGAAGCGCCGTCCCGCACAGAAAAGAAACTTGCAAAAAATCTGTACCGGGGCTCCACCGGGGTTGAAGACCTGTATTTTGTGCTGTACTTGTAGAATCATAGAGAGTGCGTCGATAAATCCAACACGTCGGTACACCGACACACTTAATGCTCTCTGGGCACGGGAGACATTCTATGTATCGGTCGCATCGGCGTCGCCGCGTCTAAGCTGACAAAACCATTGCTGCTCAGCCAGCTCTCACCCAATTGACTGAATTGAGACAGAGTATTTTCTTCTTTAGATATTCCGAGAATTGTCCGATAGTGATGATGGTGGCGATGCCGAAGAGGAAGACGACCGGGAACTGTTTGTACTGGGTTGAAGGTGGCTCACTGTATAACCCAGTGCCAGGATCATCTGAAGTCTCCTTTGGAATCAATCGGAGAAAATCTCCACTCAAGCAAAGGTTCTTTGTTTCTGTTGGGCGCCGCAGCGCTGAGCTTCGGGCGTCACGACGACAATACACTCTATATATGTGTTCCCGGCCCACGTTTCTGTTTAGCCATCGACTGTGGTGTGCATGGATGTCTCGATTAACTACCCCAGGCGTTTTCGCTTCGTGAATCTGGCCCCCGCTTTCTCGCATAACGGCATTTATAGATATCTATGTACTGTAGATATGTAGTCTATATACATATGTACTGCAACGACGGCAAGAGGGTGGGGCGTGGCTTTCTTTCTTTCTTTTTTCGTTAAAAGGTGCCCAATTCTCATCGTTTTATGTACTAAACCCGATAACCCACCACAGTACGCGTCGAACCGGAACTACACCTCTTTGCTGGCTACTGTTATCGAAATCAAAAAAGGAGAGAATGCCGAGAAAGAAGAGAGTGCGAAGAGAGTGCATGTACAAAAACAACCACTGCGGCTGCAAGCATACAAATAGAAAAGCATGGATCGAGTGTTCACCGTGGTTCTATTGACTCCTCAATACAGATTTATCGACCGCAAAGTCGCGAAAAGAAGGCGTGCAAGAAAGACATGCAGACAATACTATCCAGTCAAATTGAGCGTTTGAAGGGAAAATCCTTTGACTGAAGCGCTCGTCCACGCTTTACCTGCACACATTTCTCTTGCTTCCCTGATCAGTGCTTATCTTATCGATCTTTTCTTGTCTGGGTTCCGAACATTGCGAAGTTGCGAACGCCTATATTCTCCCTTGGCATCCATCCCTTTTTCCTTTTTTTTAATAACCCATGCCCGGGCACATGCAGAGGGAGCGGGGCATGCGAGTAATCCCGCCGGACGTCGGGCGTGAGCAAGCGGGGCATGTGGGTAATCCCGCCGGACGTCGGGCGTAAGCAACTGGCGCCGATCCCGCCATGGGGTCGCGCTATGCCGAGTGGAGTTTGTCGGTGGAGGCAGGCATGCAGAAGATGTCAGCAGCGATTGTCGTGACGTCACCTCGAGAGGGCGCATGTGAACCCACGAACGGATGTGTCGTGGCGGCGGCCGGTTCGCACTTTGCGGAAGAGACGGTCGGTATAAGAACCGTCCCCTCCCCTCAATCAATTTTTCGTCTCCAGGTCCTCATTCAACTCCTCATCCAATTCCTCATCCAGCTTCACTTCCACCCCAACATCCGCTCACTCGCCTCGATGAAGTTCCTATTCACCCTGCTCTCCTTGTCCATCCTCGCGGCAGCCGAGGCGTCTGGTACTGCTCCCTCTTCCCTTCACCCTCCACCCGCGTACTGACACGGCCAGGCTTCGTGTACCACCGCCTAAACAAGACGGACGCGGTGCTGCTGGTGGTCGACATCCAAGTAGGGCTGTTCCACATGGTGCGTGACAGCTTGCCGGAGGAGTACCGCAACGCGGCGCTGGCCCACTCGTCGATCGGGACGCTGTTCTCACTGCCGGTGATCCTGACGACGTCGGCGGAGACGGGGCCGAACGGGCCGCTGCCGAAAGAGATCATCTCACAGCACGCGACCGCACCGCTAGTGAAGCGCAATGGCGAGGTCAACGCGTGGGACAACTCCGAGTTCCGCGCCGCCGTGCGCGCCACCGGCAAGAAGCAGGTCATCCTCGCCGGCATCACCACCGACGTCTGCACCACGTTCTTGGCCCTGTCCCTGCGCCAGGAAGGCTACCAGGTCTTCGCCAACACCGACGCCTCCGGCACGTTCAGCAGGCGCATAGCCGACGAGGCCAACCAGCGCATGCGCGATGCCGGCGTCCAGACCCTGTCCATGTTCGCCATCGTCACCGCGCTCATGCGCGACTGGTGGGTTACTCCCGGCGCCGAGACTGTGCTGCCGTTCTTCGACAAGTAGGATACCGACCCCCCCCCCCCCCCCCCCTCCGCACACGGGGAGGCTGGAGACAGAACTGATGCTTGGACCATAGGTATCTCCCCGCTTACGGATTCCTCGCGCGTGCCCATGCTGCTGCCGTCCTCAACGGCACCCTCATTCCGAGTGAGGCGAGACTGTTGTAGGTGTGCGGATTTGCCATGCACGATTGTATTTCAGGATGTAATTGTCGAGTGTCTTGTCTGTCCGTCCGAACGGCAGCTGAGTGTCTGTCACGTAGCACTAGATCTAGCAGTTAGCTGCTGTCGAGTTGTGATGGTTCCAAGAGCGGGGGAAGCGGGGGAACAATCATAAACCAAAAAACTCGTGCCAGTGACCCGTGCCGACCGGACACATGCCATCACTCTACGTCGCAAGATATGGATGTGTCAATTCAAAACGCCAGATGGCTCCAGATGGCCTCGGCCGTGCGAGGGCGCCCAATACGGAGACGGCGGTGCAACTGAGTGGGGAGAGTCGGAGACGAGCATGTATATATGGAGGTTTCTTCTGACCGGCAAGAGGCATCACCGAATCAACCATCTCCATCCGTATATGCGTGAATTCATATGACTGAGCGGAGTGAAGGAGTAGAGTGAGGTATGGTAAGGGACTGAGTTCACGAGAGATAGCGGGTTTTAACCAGGTCACCTTGATATCTGTATCGAGTCTAGCCGTGTTGCAAGCCGCCGACTAGCAGAAAGCAGACGCAAAATGAGGAGCGAGTCGCATGGCAAACCGCCGCCCAGCAGAGGACCGCCACCAAACCCAAACCCGACGGCGAGCAGAAAGCTACCGCCGAGCGAAGAGCAGGAGCAAACCGAGAAGCGGACAGACTGACAAGTCGCAGACGAGCGGAACGAGCGATCTGGGAGGCGAGCCGTGTTGTAAGGGCCAGAGAGAAGAATACCGCCGCCGAACGAAAAGCTGCTCCTGAGCAGAGAGCCGGAGTGTAGCGGAATGTCTCGACCGAGGGGGATGTCGCCGACCGGAAACCCGCTGCCGAGCGCAAACCGGGAGTGGTGCCCGCTTTCCGTCCGCCTACATACATAGAGCAACCTGCTAGCTCTCAAAGACTGTTCCGCAAGCTAAGGAACAGATGCTCCATACCAAGTACGTTAGCCTTCGTCGTGTTCAGCAGTCCAACAGCGACCGATAAAGCAGCAATTTTCACCCGCAAACCGGAATCTCGGCAGCGGGGAAGGTGCGACGAGAGAGACGCGCGGCGGACAGTGGACGAGGTGTTGCGTGGGGGAACGGACTATAAAATAGCACTTTGTGAATCATGCACAGCTATCCCTCGGCCTGTAAGGGAGAATCCGCGGGGAAGCCAGAAACCTGCAGTCCGCCGCCTGCTCAGCCCGACGGGCCTTCGCCGTCTCCCCACCTCATAGCAAATCCACCAAGCCCAAGGTTGTCCTATGCTATCAGTCACCCAAGGGGTGGGGGGTTAAGTAGACCGAGGGAAAAGCTGGCAACCGAGAAATTCGGAACAGCGTCGAATGCAACGTGCCGCGGGCGGTGGGCGAAGGTCTGTGAAGTGTTACTCAGTCAATTGGGCACGCCTATCCCGGGCGCTGTAGAGGATCCATCCCAAGAAAGACAGAAACATGTACCATAGTCCGCAATCTGCTCAGTTCGACGACCTCCGCCATCTCTGAACCCCATATCCACAGGCCCACGGAGCTTGCGATCGCCCTACCAGGGCAATCAACCACCAACCGGACAAGTCAAGCGACTTGTGCTCTCAGCTGGAATAAAACCTTGGGAAACGAACAAAGCATTATCGGATACAGAATGGGTGGGCGGTGGGCGGTGGGCGATATTCGATGAATAAGCGGCGTCCTTCATATAAATTGATACCGTGAGGCGGGTTATCGGCGGCGGACGGTGGTGAACGAGGATCTGTAAGCCAGTTAGACTTGTGTAGCTATCCATTATGACAGGCCATCACTCTGCTTACGCCACTTGTGATCCTGTGCCGGTCGAACCAGTCCTCCTTGCCTCAGTTGTTTCCGATGTCTAATTGGATTCTGTACCGAGGGCAACAAGCCCGTCAGATCCGGTGATCTTGCTCCACTTGGGTGAATGCTGCGGAAACTAGCGGCCATGCAACGACAAGGTACTGGAGGGAAGTGAAGTGCACACATATCCCCTAGACGCAGGCTGATACGAGCTTGTTCGCGACGCCCTCCGATAATTAATCGCACCAACTTAGCCGAAAGCCAGCTGCGAAGAGCGGATTTAGTTGGCCATGTGTGGGTGTTCGGTGAACGCGAGGAGCACTTACCATCATATCTGCTGCTTACTAGATAGGGTGGCGTCGGAGGGGAGGGGAGGGAGCTAGTAGATTTCTGTCAGAGCTCATCAGCGAACTCCAACCGCTCTGCAGTGCACGGGATACTGGAATACCTGGATGGTTGCCGTTGGCGTAACTCTATCTCGCAGTGCTGCCCTTTGCGTCTTTTGTCTTCATCAAGCTGTTGTATGTACTGGGCAAAGGGGTGATGTGACGCATTTTTTTGGTTTATTCGCTCTCGCACCCAGCCTATCCAGACTATGGCGGCGCGCTTTCCTATCCGGGTCTCCCGTCCGCTGTCCGCGTGAGGCCGGCAAGTTGCAAGCTCCCATGGCGATGTGCTGCTTGGTACTGTTCGACGCGAAGCGCAAAGATTGGCAAACGTATTGCGGTTGTCGTTTGAACAGTATTCTACCACTTATCGTTAGCTATCGTCCCTGGACATTTTCCGAGGCAGTTCAACCTCTACATCACCTGCCGCAGGCAACCGAAAACCGGAGGAGTGTATAGGTTGAAGACCTGTACATTTCATCTAGAATTGAGCGCGGGATTCGTCCCGCTCCCAGGGCAGCTGCAACACCCGAGCCATCACGAGGCATTATCGACTAGAACCAGCCGAGTCATCAACGGTGTCGGCAATTTTTGTGACTGCATTTCGTGCTGGCATGTGAGAGTATGCAAAATCCTACTGTACATCCATCCATCCATCCATCCATCCACCTCACCAAATAGCAACCAATCGTTAAACCGGAGAGGCTAATGCCCTCCACAAATCATGCTAGAGGAAACAAACAAGGAAAAACAAAAATCATCAAATCTCTCACGAAAAGTCAACGCCAATGTGTCTCAACGGACGAATCTGCGATCTAGCGCTTGTGGCCACGTCCTCCGTTGCGAGCTCCGACCTCGCCGTTGCGGCATCCGACCTCGCCGTTGCGGCCTCCGGCTCCGCCATTGCGGCCTCTGACTCCATTGCGGCCACCTACACCTCCGTTCCGGCCACTAGCTCCATTAGAGCGGAGAGCACGACCGCCCCTGCTGCGGGTATTGTTGAGGGAGGGTGTGTGGGAAGAGGCATCGTCATCCTTGTCCTGCAACAACCAACGGCGAAGAGCCTCGTCCCTCGAAGTCGGGACAAGTTGCAGCGACTCCTCGGTGAGTTGGCGACTGGTGCTCTGCTCCTGTTGAATGTCGCCACGACGAGAATGATGGCGGGTGGTGGGTTCACTAGGGGCAGGGACCTCAGAGGGGGTAGTGGGGACCGCAACTGCTGGAAGACTTTAAGTTATTTTCGATGAAAGATGGAGGCTGAGAGACAAACCCAAGGAATCCTGAGAGCCCATAGCATGCGGGGGGCGACGAAGAATGGTAACCCTCCCTGTGAGGACTTGGGTGGATCAGTACTTGCATCTGCAGAGTGAAAGTAGTTTCAGAACAATCCGTACGATTCGAGAAGACAGCGGACCGGCCCATTCCTCCGGCAGCGAAAGCGGCATTAACGATGGGAGGGATGTTTGAGGACACAGAGACAGTGGAGGCTGCGGAGGGTCCGTCTTCGAAACAGAAAGCTGTCGTATCAGTGTGGGGTTTCATAATTTACAAGTGGGAGTAGGAATGGGGGTGTAACCAGTAAGTTCTCCGGAGTCACTGACAGTTAGGCCGTTATCGCTGGCAGCCATGACGCTGCTGCTGCTGGTCTTGGGGACAGCATCGTCCTGACGGGAGGAACGACCGGAGAGGGTCGAGGACCACATTGATCCGTGAGCGTGTTGGGCCAGCTGCTTACTCTTAGTAGAAACCATGGTGGGGATGATGGTTTAACGATTTGGTTTGAGCGGGGATTGAGGTGGTAGGGGCTGTTCTTGTAAAGGAGTGGGGATTGTTGTAAAGGATTGGCGGTTTTCCTTTAAAGGATTGGGTTTCTGTTGGAAAGGATTGGGGGGTTGTCGGGTGAAGGAACGAAGACTAGGAGACTTAGTTCGCTTCGCTCAGTAGAAACAACAGTGACCTATTCAAGCCGACCAGCCGGAATACAATCCCGGAACAGGAAATACCTGCAGTGTAGACCAGAGATTACAGATGTTAGGCTTGGCAAGAAGATGACATTACCTACAAGTCACCGCAGACTCTGAGAGTCTTTCATGGAAGCTCTCTTGCAAGAAAGATATCTTTTCTACCATCCCAATGACGATTCTCTTCGACGCTGCCACTCCAACTTTTCATTGGCTGATCACGGTTCCTGTCCCAGCCTACCCGCCTCCGTCCTACCTTCTCTCCTCTCCGCTGTTCTTGCCACCCATTGTTTTCCCCTTCCCGCTCACCGTGAACAGCTTCTTACAGACAGTAGCCCAGGCCGGACATACCTTCGACTGGCCTTCAATCTTAGTTCCTTGCCTTCCTATATCAAGGCCTCTCAGTCTTCTGTTCGATCATCGAAGGCTTGCTTCTAGCTGCCATTCCTTCTCAGTTACAAATCGTGGGTACAACCGTGCCGCTAGTACCCACTGAAACATTGTGGGTTCACCTATACCTTCTGACGTCGCTAGGGGTCTACCTGACAGCCTATCCAGAGGCATGTTAGCTGTTGCCCCGCTAGTAAGGGCGAATTCCAAATCACGCCAGCCCGAGTTACAGAGTTAACAGAGTGACAGGGGGTGATCTGCTCCGCCGATACTATCCATAAAGCTACCGCACCTTCACCATTGTCGCGGCGACTCCCTCTACCGTCCGACTTGCGTGCCCCCCACACCGGCCGCCGACCACAAGCTACGACTCCAGGACCAACAGAGATCGCCCGCGAGACGATGCTCAGAGCAGCCACAAGCTCGAGCGGGCCCCATGAACAGCGAAGGTTCGCATTCACGCGGCTCCGGAAACCCCGAGTACCGGCTCGATATCCGCTGACGTCGAGCAGACGTACGGCAGTGCCAGAAGCCTGCCGGTGCTCTCTGGTGGTTGTACTTGGGCACTGGAAACGTTTAAGGCTCTGGGGTATGTGGTCTGCGTGGGTGGTACGTGAGATTGGTCCGTTGGTCACCTCGTCGATGGGATGAAGCCTCCATAACGAATGGGAAAAGCATCGTATGGGCACTCAAAGAGGGCCGTCATGTATCTATTCCAAGAGCGAGGCGAGTCACAGCAACTGATCCACCGAAACTATTTGTAGAATTGCTGCTTTACAAGATTCTTACGTGAGCTGGACGGCTATCGGTGTCCTTTCTAGCTACTGATCCCCACGGAACCATGCACCCGTCTGCCCCACACTGGCTTCCGCTGGATTTAAGTGCAAGAAGATCGGTAGGTGTACACATAGCTCTGAAATCGTGGGTCTAATCCTTCTCGCGTCCGAACTCACTCTAGAGACATACACTCTGTGTGTGTACACGGATTCGCGAACACTGCCGCCCCCACCATACCTTGCACTGATCCCAGCGAGGCGAATATCGGTCCGTAATTCAGCTTCCTCAAAGCTGTCATGCCGAATATATCGCATGCTCGGTTTCTGAGCAATTCAGGACCCGGTACTTAACCAGAGAAGTTTTGGTGCGGTAGTCCACACATATTAGAGATGGTTATCTTGGAAGAAGTCGGTGGGGTATGTCAAAGTGACTCAGAAACCCGCGACGTTCCTCCGGAGGTTGTTCGTGGTTGGGTAATTATAGTTGATGTACATAGCGCAAATCGCTCGAGGGGAGCGAGTGGGGGCCGGTCGAAGCAGGGCGGCGAACAGTAGCTAACAGCAGAGCCGTTCTCCTGTAAGTCCATGGAAGTCAATAGCCATGATACTTTCTTTTTCAGTAAAGAATACATCTTATGCTAACCAACACCCCGCGCGCCACAGCGTCGTCAAAACAAGCTTTACTCCGCCCATTAGTTCGGTTGCTGACCAACGGGTAAATACGGAACCCTGAATGCCAAGACGGATGGCCAGCGTTCCGCAGCGGTTCCCTCACTACTTAATTCCAACCAACCCTTACCAACTCCAACAACCCCGACAACTGCCGCGACTCAAACGATGGCGCATATACCAATACGCGACGACTATAAGGCGATTCCGCCATCCACACCTTCTAACCTCTTCCACCACGAGCGCCCATCGACGACTCAGCAGATGTGGAGGGTGATACGGACATTCTTGGTCAGCTTTGTTTGCCTGATCGCGGTGGTCCTGCTGTTCGGATCCTACGGAGGACTGTTTGATATCTTGACGCCGACCACATCTGTGCCTACTGCTGGCACTGCTGGCAGCTTCAGATGGACTGATGTACTTTCGCTCATCCCCAAGAGTGGTGAAGATTGCTAACACGGTCGCAGATCACCCCTACGCCGAAGCTCATCTGGCATGCATGCTTCGATGGCCTGGAGTGTGCGCGTCTCGAAGTTCCGCTCGACTACAGCAGCCCGTCCGATCCCCGCCGCGCCGCGATAGCACTCACCAAGGTTCCTGCGTCCGTTCCGGAGACCTCGGATGTCTGGTCCGGTCCTATGCTCATCAACCCAGGCGGGCCCGGCGGAAGCGGCGTGGATTTCGCGATTCAATCCGGTAGGATGTTGCAGCGCATCGTCGGCACCACGCACTCGGTCATCGGCTTCGATCCGCGAGGTGTAAACAACACGACGCCGGCCACGAGCTGCTTTCCTACCGAGGCCGCGAGGATGCAGTGGTCCCTGCGCACTGGGGGCAGGCTCATGGGGGGCGACGACGGCCAGATAGTCGCGATCGAGTATGCGAGATCGAAGTCACTGGGGAGCGTCTGCGACAGCAGTGGGACGGGTGGAGACTTCGCCGGCACGCCGAATGTTGCTCGGGACATGCTCTCCATTGTCGAGGCGTCGTGGAGATCCGTAGGCAAGAATGCGTCGAAGCGGGGCCTGCGCTACTGGGGCTTCTCGTACGGCTCCGTGCTCGGGCAGACGTTTGCGAGCATGTTCCCGTCGCGCGTCGAGCGAGTCGTAGTCGATGGCGTGGTCGACGTTGATGACTACTACGCCGGCGGCTGGCGGAAGAATCTGCAGGATGCGGACCAGGTGATCGCGAGCTTCTACCGTTACTGCTCGCTCGCCAACGGCACATGCGCGCTCTCGGAGCCCACTGCGGCCGGCGTCGAAGCGCGCGTCGCGCGGCTGCGTGAGGCCATGCGCCGGGAACCGGTCCCGGTCTACGGCGACCGCGCGCCGGACTGGGCGACGGAGTCGGACGTTCTGACGGTGATATTTTGGTCGCTGTACAATCCCCTGCTGCGGTTTCCGGTGGCGGCAGAGGCGCTGGCAGCCCTTGAATCCGGCGACGCGTCGCAGGCGGTAGCGATCCTCCACTTCGGCTTTGAGTGCGACTGCGCGGCCGAGCCGCGGCCGAACACGGGGACCGAGGCGGACTCGGCGGTGCTATGTCAGGACGGCGGCGGTTACAACGCGACGCTCGCCGACTTCCGCGAGTACTTGCGCGAGCTGCAGGCGCAGAGCGCACTCGCCGGCGGCTGCTGGGCGCGCATCCAGATGGCGTGCGTCGGCCGCACCGCGCCCGCGCTCGGCCTTGTGCCCTGGCGCAGCGGCGATGACAGCGGCTGGAACGGGACCAAGTGGGGCGCCAATCCCACCGCGCACCCGCTGCTCTTCGTCAACACCGCGCTCGACCCCGTCACGCCGCTCCGCAATGCGCGCGCCATGCGGAAGCGCTTCCCCGCTGCCGGACTGCTGCTGCAGCGCAGCGAGGGCCACTGCTCCATCTCCACGCCCAGCGCCTGTGCCGCCAGCGTCATCGGCAGCTACTTCGAGACCGGCATGGTCGCCGCGGAGGAAGTCGAGTGCGAGGCCGATGCCCGCCCCTGGGGGGCGACCGCTCTCCACCGCGAGTTGCTGGCTTTGGCGCGGTCGTGGAATCCGGTCGTCCCCGGTGGCTGGAGGGATTAGTGCGATGTTCTGTTTTCGCCCGCGGTGATACCACTCCGTTACTTTTTTATTATTATTATTAAGTATTGATTAAACGCCTATACCACTTGATGTTGCTTGTCTTTTTCGTGAAGGGAGATGCCGTGCTCGCCTAATTAACCGTATTCCTAATATCTATCTACATAATACGAGAAGCCCCCGCCGTAGCTGAAAAATACTGCTCGTCTAGCTGGGAGGACTCGCGCTACGGACGATCCTCCAATTACATGATCCCAGAGGTCCGCTGTGTACGCACCTGCCACCAAACCGCAACGACAAGGGCTGATGGAGGCCGCACCGCATCGCGTTGCATCCCTGGCAACCTGCTACCCGTCTGCGTCTCCGTATTCGCTCGCACATCTCCGCCGCGATTCCGGCCGAGTGAGAATCAGTGCGCTGTGCTGGCAACATAATCCCTGGGCAGAAGCCCCCTAAAGCCATAAAACCACACATCCATCAGCGCCGTCCTGCCTGCAACTCTCCACCTTCCTCGCAACAACACGCCCACATCCACTCACCATGTCCGAACCAGCGCTCATCTCGACGACGACGGTGGTCTCGCTCCTCTCGACGGTCGCGCTCCTGTGCGGCGCGTGGGCGCTGTCGCAGGTGCACCTGGCGCGCACGGCGTCTACGAAGACGCGGCTGATCTACGTGTGGCACGTGTTCGACGGGCTGACGCACGTGGTGCTAGAGGGGAGTTTCCTATGGTACTCGCTGACCAGCTCCGCGCCGGCGGCGGCGGGCGCGGCGCCGACCCCGACGCTGTGGGGACGCTCCGACACGAGCTACGGCACGCGCTACTCGAGCGCGCCGCTGGCCGCGCTGTGGAACGAGTACGCGCGCGCCGACACGCGCTGGGCCGTCGCCGACGTCGGCGTAGTCTGCATCGAGGCCGTCACGGTGCTGCTCGGCGGCCCGCTCGCGCTCGCCGTCGCCGCCATGGTCGCGCGCGCGGACCCGCGCCGCTGGTTCTGGATCGCCGTGCTCGCCACCGCCGAGATCTACGGCGGCTGGATGACGTTCGCGCCCGAGTGGTTCGGCGGGAACGCGAACCTCGTCACCGCGAATTGGATGTACAAGTAGGTGTCCTGTCCCCCTCCGCCGGAAGACAGCGAGAGGCGGGGCTGACGCGTGCCAGGTGGCTGTATCTCGCGTTCTTCAACGGCCTCTGGGTCGCTGTCCCCGTCTGGCTGCTCGCCGAGGCGCACGCGAACATCGTGCCGGCGGTCGAGGAGCGGCAGCGGATGCGGAGGGCGAGGAAGTCGGCGTAGCGGGTGGAGCAGGGGCCGTTCTGGTCACGTGTGGACGGAGATAGGAGTGGCGGAGATAGGGTCGACGGAGATAGGGTTGCGGCGCAATGTGAAGGCTGCTGGCATGGTCATACCTGGTACTCAGTTTACGCGTAGGAGGCGAAGTGACAGTTATGGTTCTGCGCATATGACCATGCACCCCGTATCCAAGCTGCGCAGTTCCCTGTGGTGCAGTCATCGCCTCTCTATAAGCACCGGCAGTTGTTGAACTGTTCACTCTACATAGTGCCCCCTCTCTCCCCTGAAGTATCGGTTTGCAGATATATTGATATTTTGACCGTCCACTTCTCCCTCCTGCCTCCTACAATCATCCCCGTCCCCTCCTTCTCGTTCCGCCACGAGAGATACAGCACAATCAAAATGGAGCAGAACAGAAAGACAAACAAGACAGGACAAGACGGACATTCTGTGACCCCCAACCCCCCCCAACCCCAAAAAAATAAATAACCAAAAGTTAACAGTACCGACCGACCGACCCACCCAAACCCGGGTGTTGTGACAAATTGAATCCCCAATGATATAGAGTATGTAAAGGAAAAAAGACCCATGTAGGAAAACTGAGTGAGTGTGTTGAGTGTAGTGAATGAGCGAATGAGTGTGCCGACAATTTGGTCCCGGATAGAGGAAAGCAGGAGAAACACCATAGAGAACCCAAAAGGAAAAACAGAAGAAACAAAAGAGCGTCAGAAAAGCAAACAGAAAAAACAGTTCTAGTGAGTGTGGTGTGATGATCCGATCAAGATGGGAAGAAATCGGATAGAGAAAAGGCCGCCCAACGGAACAGAGAGCATCGCACATCGCAGCCAGAAAAAAAAAGGGTATTCCCAAGCGCAGGGCGATAAAAGTCAAGAGTCTAATCCGACATGGCAAGCAAGCAACGAAGCAATCAGTCAGCCGCCCATTACTCCCTCCCGTTCCCCGGATCCGATCAACGAACCCCGCCCAAGCCCACAATGATAGCCGTGAAAGGCGGGCCCCGCTAGAATCCGTCCATACCCATGTCGTCGTCATCGTCGTAGACGACCTCGACGGTGGCGCCGAGGGCCTCCTTGCCCTCGCGGATCATGGCCTTGAGGCGCTCGTTGAACCTGCGCATATCGTCGTCCATCTCCTCCTCTTCCATTGATCCGCCCGAGGCCATCTTTCGATGCCGCTTGCCGGGGGATTGCGCCGTGGTTGGAGGCTTGAGCCCGCGCTTCTTGCTGGCGACCAGGCGGGGTCGGCGGGAGCTGATGGACGTGGATCGCGTGCTGCGTGTCGACGGCGTCGACGGCGACACCATGATCCACTGCGCGCTCATCCCCGTCTCCAGTGGGCTCGAGCTGATGTTGGCGGTGGTGTACTCGAGCTCGCGCTCAAAGTGCGATTGCTGGTTCCCCAAACCCGCCGCCGTGCTGGCCCCACTATAGCCAGAGCCAGCCGTGGACGGCGGACTCGCGGGCCACTGTTGCTGCTGCTGCGCCCACCCGCCCGCATACGTCGCCGACTCGCCCCGGTCCGCATAGTTGTCCTCCGGCCAGTGCGGCGCAGTCCGCCCGTGGTCCCACGCGCCGGGCCGCCTCCGCTCCTCGACCACCACCGGCGGCGCAGGTACGGCGCTTGGAGCGGACGCGCTGCCGTAGAACGGGATCCGCGGTCGGAACATCTCCCACGCACCGCGCAACACACCCCCCAGCGTCCCACCGACGACATCGATGATCCGCCGCTTCCCTCCTCCACGCCGCTCGTCCCTATCCCCATGGCCGTCGTCGTTGTCGTACCCGCGGTCTCCGTTGGTGTCGACTTCCGCCCTCGTACGCTTCCTCGACCCGCCGAAGCCGGCGCCGGAAGCGACCAGCGAGCTGCGGTAGTCGCGGTCGCTGTAGATGCTGTGCGTCATCAGGCCATCGTCGGTATCCGACGCATCGGGCGTCAGCGGTGCTGAGTAGCGGGGCTGCGAGCGGCGATGCGATGAGGCTCCCGGGCGAGACTTCTTGTGCGAGGGGGCCGAGTAGGGGTAGTTGTCGGCGTCGGCGTACGGGGATTCCGAGCGGGAGGGCGCGATGTACCGCGGGTAGCTAGGCAGCGTCGGCAGCGACGGCGCGAAGGCACTCATGTGGAGGAGAGTCATCGCGACCGTCGGTGTCGGCTGATGGGTGTGTTCTCCGTCGAGGTCGCGGTCACCGTCGATGTTTGCGGGCGGGTAAGCGAGGCTGGGATCGTGCGATGAGTCGCGAAAGGGGAAAGAAGCGAGGACGACGATGACCGAACGGCGATCCGGAAACCAAGACTCCGCACGACGACGAAAGGAGAAAAAAGCAGGTGGCGCTGATTTGCGCGTCGAAGCGGAAGGAAATAATTAGTGGCGGATGTGATGGCGGTGGTCGCGATGATGAGAACGGTTGGGGGCGGGATGGATTTCGGTATTGGCGTTGCTGAGCTGCCAGCCGCCCGTCAGGATTTTTCTCGGATGCGGACGAGTGAGAGCTGGCGTCGGGTCGAAGAGAGAGATGGAGGAAAAGCGGCAGCTGGGAGTTGTTTGGAGGCGCGAGCAGCGGTGTGACGGGGCTATGCTGCATTGGGACGCAAATGCGGATAATCGACCCAATCGGGAGAAATTCCACAGTTGGCGGCGCACGTCGAGGGCCCGAGCACGCTGCGCCAAGCCCCGTCCGGAACAAAAGCATATGATATCATAAATCTAGAGTTTCCCTCCTCCGGCGCAGCCCAGCATCGCTCGAGGAAAAACGAGGTCACGGGAGTGGGCGAGGCGAGGCAGCCAACCAGAGCGTCGTCGGCCAATCACCAGCCGCCGCACCGTGCATTCCAGCCTCGCAAGAAACCAGGGTTGCGCAGCACCGGGCTGGCCGGATGCGGCAATTTCCAAAGGCCTCGCGTTGCGGCGATGTTGGTTTTTTTTTTGTTTATTCATTACTCGCGTGCAACCTATGGAGATCATGGCGAGATGCGGCGATGTTGGTGCGGCAGCTTGCTTTTTCTGGCTGGGCGGCGTACTCATCGCCCGAACAGGAAATAAAGTCGCGGACGACGGTTATCTATATGTCCAAGGCAATCGAAGCTGCCAAGCTGCCATCAACGTTACTGCCCAATTGGATATCTCATTGTGCGCAGTACCTCCAAGTGGACGATACGGCGGCACTCTCCTCCGCACCGGAACGACGAGAGACTCACTGCACGCCAAGTCTATCTCTCGCGCTGCTCTTTTGCTTCTTTTTTCCCCGTTGACCGCAATCCGAAGTGACACGGTTGGGGCAGACAGATACGGAGCAAGTGCTGGTGCTGGTGCTGGAGGATGTGTGCATTCTTCCGGCTGCAACGTCACCAACAACATCGCGACCCCGCTACGAACGTCCGAACTCGATGCTGAAATGGCGGTTCGTCGCCATACGGGGCACCACTGCAGGCGACGGCGGAGAGCAGAGAGGAGCGAGAGGAGCCGCTGCTGGGAGATATGTAAAGAGGTATCTGCTTGCGAAAATTCTCTTTGGTCGAAAATCCAAGGCCAGTCGACTGCCAGCACTAGTGCGAGCTCCGGTGAAAGCCGATTGGATTTCCTGCAACCGTCCGGCGCAAGTGGTTCCCATCGATGGCAACGGTCGCATGACATTTCCCTCCAAGCGTCCCGCCGGCTCGTGCTGATTGGTGCCCAGCCTTCTCGGTCTGTGCAAGTGCGTGGGTCGATCATCGACGGTTGTTGCGGGGATCGCTTCGGAAATTGCGCCTATCATGTAGAGCCGCTACGTCACTCCACGTGACCGGCGAGCGAGTGGAGGTTCCCCCCCCCCCACTCAAAACCAGTTGCTGCTGCTGCCCATCCTTTGAAAAGCACCCTTCCTCCTCTTCTTCTTTTCCTCCTCCTCATACCTCTCCCTCTACCCCTAACATCCCCTCCACACCCAGCCGCGCGACGCAAACATCACCAAAGACAAGAGAAGGCCCATCGCGATGGCATTCTGTGTGTTGCCCTCTCCCCTTGCCGCTTATCGCCGCCGCTTGCTGCGGCGTTGCTGACTGGATGTCGCCGCTGTGTAGCCAACCCGTTCGCTCGTGATGTCGAGGGTACTCGCAGGAACATCACTGCCTACCGGATCCTGACCCTCGTCTCGTGGATCCTCCAGTTCGTCACTTCCCTCTACTACCTGAACCACGTCCCGACCGACGGCACCACTGGCCACCACCACCTGTTCGGCTACCGCGCCACCCCGTTCACGCTGAGCCATGTGTTCGTCGGCATCTACTGGATCGTGCTGTGGCTGCTGCAGATTGTCTACGTCTGGCATCTGTTTAGGAGCGATGAGACCGCTGTCGACTCGGCTGCCTCCGTGGGGAGCCACTTCATCTCGTAAGTCCTCTGCGCTCGCTCGTCTCGCTCCGCGGGGCGCTGCGTGCTAACTCGGCCCAGCTACAACCTGCTCCAGTTCGCCTGGGTGATGCTCTGGACTCGCGGCCTCACCATCTTCTCGGAGGCCGTTCTGATTGTCAACTTCCTCCAGCTCGTGGCCGCGTACTTCCGCAACCCGGCGGCTCCCCGCCTGATCCACCTGCCGGTTACCGCTCTGCCCCTGACCTTCTCGTTCTTCATGATCCTCTGGAACGGAGCCGTCATGGTCCACTGCCACGGCCTCGCTTGCCGCGTCCTGGCCAACGTCGCCGTCTGGGGCGTCGCCGCGTTCGCTGGCTTCTACCTGCTCGCGTTCAAGGACTACTACGTCGGCTTCGCCACCGCCTTCCTCGCTGCTGGCTTGGGTGTTGGGTGAGAGTCAACCATGTTTCCGTCGCCGCCTCGGTTGCAGCGTGCTGATTGAGTGTTCGTTTCAGTCAATTCTTCACCAAGGTCGTCGCGCTCCAGTGGCCGTTCGCCTTCGCCGTCATGGCCATCGTCTTCCTTGGCAGTGTTGCGGTGGCTGTCCCTGGCATCATGGGAAGCACCGACCACTCCGCTCCCGGCCGTTCTGGCGAGCGTGCCCCGCTGTTGCACGAGGACGCTTAAATGGATGCTCTGTGGTGATGGCGACGAAACATGAGCGTGCTCGATCGGATCGATGGGTTCGTTTGTTCGTTTGTTTGCATTTCGCAGGGCTTTTTTTTTTTCTTCTTTGGTGTGATGGTACCGTATCTTTTTTTCTTTTTTTCTCCGTATGGGAAGAGAGGGACGGGAACGAATCGATTTGGGGGGGGGTTCCTGCTTGATTTTGCTACCGTAACTGTTGCTTTTTTTGCTCTCGCTCTCTGCCCACGCCTGACGACTTTCTTTGTGGATTCCCGCAGTATGTAGTCATGTGGATTGCATCGCCGTAATGAAAAGTTTCCTATCGAAGCTGAAGCTGAAGCCGATTGCTCGACCGATCGATTGAATTCTCCACGCAGCACGGAGCGCTCTCCTCTACAGCAGGTTGGTTCAAGGAACGACGAGAGAAATCGACCATCCGCTCCCAGAGGGCGGACGGATGAGAAGTCGGATCTTCGTGCAACCCTCCCAGTTCGTCGATCGGAGCCATTGTCCGTCTGGAGCCAAGCCGACGCTGGAGACTCGAATCGGAGGATATCTTCACGTGCGTATATAGCGGCGATATCTCCAGAAGCAGCGACCGAACCCACGCCGCTCCCTCAGCGTGCGGAGAGACAGGTTACCTCGATAGATTGGAATGGATGTGTACATATGTCAATGGTATGCGCCCAACAGGGGATGTTTCCCCAGGTGCTATCCACATACATATGTACTCTACGTCTGATACATACGCGAGACATAACTACTCTACTCTATACATAGTAAGTGTCCGTCCATTCCTGTACATATCTAGCGCGGAGCCTCCTGCCGGGAACTCGGCCGCGCGAATCAAGGAACCAGGCACCGCCTAAACCGGAACCGACTAGTCGGGCAGCGCAGCAGTACTCAGCCCGGCAGGCAGGCAGCCCATCGCCTCCCTATCGATTCCACCAACATCGTACTTACCCCGTCACCGCTCCACGTCTGCTTCTCGCGAGCAATCTCCATCGCCGCCGTCCAGCCTCTTCGCGTTTCGCCTCCGTCGCTCGTCGCGCGTTTCCCGCAGCGCGAGAGAGAGAGAGAGAGAGAGACGCCGCTAGAACGCCCCGCCTGGTAGGAAGTAGCCGTTAGTCAGCCCTCGCGCCCGTTCGTTCTCTCGCACGACAAGCGCGCGCCGAACGCAGAATGTCGAACAAACGGCAGCCCAACACCCACCCGCCGGACGCGGACGCGCTCTCTCGCTCGCTCCGCGCTCTGGCCATCAAGTCATCGCCCACGTCCACGTCCGCCTCGTCTTCCGTCAACAGCAGCACCACCACCACCAGCACCACCCACCGGAAACTCTCGCCCAGTCCGCGGCCGCCGCTCTCACGTCGCGCTTCCGTCGACATCCGTGCCGCCGCGTCCACGCCGCCGCCGCCTCAGCACCCCCACCACCAAGTGCGGAAACGCGCGTCCCTCGCCTCGCTCAGCATGGATTCGACGGGGAGATCCACCCCGATGCGCAGGAGGAGCAGCTTGCTGTCGCTCCGCGCGGACTCCGCCTCGCCCCCGGACCGCAGCCGGAGCCAGGGCTCGGAGCCGAAGGCACTAGTCCCCCCGACGCAGGACCCCTACGCCGAGACCACCGTCGTCCTCCACGACTCCTCGTACAAGCACAGATACTCGCGCCCGAAGACGAACGCCGAGCAGATCCAGAGCATCGTCGAGCGGCCCGAACGGATTCCCGCGGCCGTCCTCGGCGTCTGTGCAGCTCAGGTCCGCGCGGGGAAGGGACGCATCGCTATCAGGAAGACGACCAGAATGGGGCGGATGAACGACAGCGAGGTCATGCTGGTGCACGCACACACGCCCGTCGAAAAGGCGAGGAAGACTTGGCCGGAGGAGCTGACCGCCATGGCGAACGGAGCGAAGGACAAATTGGCGCAGGGGATCGTCGAGGTGCCCGCGGACTTTCACCAAGGAGACCTGTATCTCTGCGGCGAGAGCCTGGAAGACCTGGAGGGATGTCTGGGCGCGGTCTACGACGGCGTCGATTCGGTGTTCGGCGGAGGACCGGTAAAGAAGGCATTCGTCTGCATTCGACCCCCGGGTAGGTGTGCCGCGGCAGATTTGTGGCGGGCGCTCCCTTGCTGAGAAGAGAAACTGTGTGGCAGGTCACCATTGCGCGGAACGAGAGCCATCCGGATTCTGCTGGCTGAACAACGTGCACATCGCGATCGCCCACGCAGCGAAGGAGCACGGCCTCACGCACGCGGCCATCCTCGACTTCGACCTCCACCACGGCGACGGCTCGCAGGCGATCGCCTGGTCGCTCAACAAGCTCGCTGCGTCGGGCACAACGTCGGTCAAGAGGACGCACGGGATGCACGTTCCTGCCATCGGCTACTTCTCGCTGCACGACATCAACTCGTATCCGTGCGAGTACGACGATGAGGAGAAGATCCAGGGCGCCTCGATCAACATCGCCGCTCACGGACAGACGATCCACAACGTACACCTCAAGCCGTACCGCACTCAGGTCGAGTTCTGGGAGCTCTACAGAGACCGGTATTCCAGCATCTTTCGGAGCGCCGAAGAATTCCTCGAGTCAGCGAAGACCTCGAGGGCGGCCAAGAGCAGGGGCTACAGGGCGGGCGTCTTTCTCTCGGCCGGATTCGATGCCAGCGAGTACGAGTCGGAGGGAATGCAGCGTCATAGTGTGAACGTCCCCACCGACTTCTTCGCCAAGTTCACTGCCGATGCGGTCGCGCTGGCGGACGAACACTGCGAGGGCCGAGTGGTGAGCGTGCTGGAGGGCGGCTATTCGAATCGGGCGCTCACGTCGGGTGTGTTCGCTCACATCTCGGGTCTCTCCTGCGTCCCCCCGGACCAAGCGACGTACATCCCAACGACGATGTACACCACCTCTGCTCCGTCTTCGGAACGGAAGGTCTCGTGGAGTTCGGAGTGGTGGGCGCTGGAACGCATTGAGGAGTTGGAGCGTCTGTTCCCCAAGCCGGCCACCGAGAAGCGGGAACGCCGCACGACGAGCTTCATGGACCCCACCGCTGCCTCGGCGGCGCGCATCGCCGAAGCTCCGCGCCGCTCTTCCAGTGCGTTCCACAGCCTGTCGCCGAGTCGCGCGCCGTCGCCGCCCAAGCCGTGGGAAGTCCAGGCATACGAGCTGAGCCACTTCTTCATCCCTTCCTTCGAAGAGTCCAAGCCGATCCCGGCGCTGGAAAAGGCAAAGAAGCCCGGACCAAGACAATCGCTCACGGGCACGGCCAAGGAACTGACCATGACCCTCCGCGACCGGAAGCCGCGCACGGCTGCGGGCCCAGCGCCGATCGTGGGCACGAAGCGTCGTACCAGTGCGGTCTCCGAGTCCCGGACGCAGAGCCGAGCCACCACGCCCGCGCTCAACGCCAACAGCCGTGCCGGAACCCCTGCCCTGGGCGGAAAGCCCGTCACCACCGCTGCGACTGGGGCTACGGTTGCGGGACCGCGGAAAGTCTCGGCGACAGTGACGCAGAGCAAACCCCGGCCGCGGACGCAGACGGAGCCGACCACTCAAGAGATCGCCGGTCAGATGGCCCAGTTCGACATCGCGCGGTCGAGCCCAGCCGTGCTCGCGCAATCACCGTCTCCGCCCGCGCCCCACGTCGCCAAGGTGCCTGCCAAGATCATACTCAAGTTCGACCACCAGCAGGTGGAACTAGCACGGCAGGCGCGTTTGGCCCAGCTGGAGGCCGACAGTCGGCAGCTGGAGTCGGAACTGCAGAAGGCGAGACAGCACAGCGGGCCCCGTAGCGGCAGTGGCAGCAACACCGGCACGGGGACCAACACCCGTCGCAGGATCGAGGTCCGCCTCCCGCCGCCACCGCCGCCACCGCCGCAGCAGGATTTGGCCCAGCTGGAGGCCAACAGCCGGCTGGAGCCGGAACTGCAGAAGGCGAGACAGCACAGCGCGCCCCGTAGCGGCAGTGGCGGCGGCACCGGCACGGGGGCCGGCGCCCGTCGGAGGATCGGGGTCCGCCTCCCGCCGCCACCGCCGCCGCCGCCGCAGCAGGAAGATCCCGGCTCGTCTGGACAGAACTCAATGCCGTCATCCCCGCCTATGCCAGTCATCGAGGTCAACGGGAACGTCCCGCCGGAGGAGAACCTGTACCCTGTCTACAACGCCAGCCAGAGCGGGAACGTCCTCGGCCATTTCCACGGCGTCGTGGTGGGGGCAGCGGCGTTCAAGGACCAGACTTTCTCCGGCGGAGACATCCACTTCGCTCGCGGACCGTAGGGGGGAGAGTATCGGCGGGGCGAAGAGTGGTTAGTTAGGTTTAACCTTGTTTCTTTCCTTTCTTTTTCTTTTCTGCTCGACCGAATACGACACCTTTTCTTCGCTTCTACTTTTTTATCTGCTTCTACTTCTTTTTTGCACTACATTTTACTTCTCAACTTCGATATGTCGTTTAGGGGGGGGGGGGGGGGGTAGTTTTTTTTTTTGAATTTTTTTTTATAATGGGAATTGTTTTTG
>Ga0307508_10001467_pt1 | contig 26444 bp, 34 predicted proteins | sample 9_EM_MG_FD_203089 | JGI IMG/M metagenome (GOLD analysis project Ga0307508, IMG submission 203089) | Populus trichocarpa ectomycorrhiza microbial communities from riparian zone in the Pacific Northwest, United States - 9_EM | ecosystem: Host-associated > Plants > Roots > Unclassified | place... | reverse complement strand
GGCCGAGTCGGCAGGGGTCGCTTCTTTGCCTCCTTTCTTGTCGATACAAGTTCGCGAAGCGGGGATCTGCTCACTTTGCGAAGCAAAGTTATGCAGATACCAAAGGGGGTCGGCTGCCGGGACGAAAACCCGGCGCGGCCTCACGCAGTGAACGAATGCTGCATGCGAATGCAGGCACGAAAGGCCAGCGGCACGGCAGGCACAAGGCTTCGACAAGCTCAGCCCGAACGGGTGGTGACGCGCGAAACGGGTGGAGGTATGCGAACGAGGCTTCGACAGGCTCAGCCCGAACGGCGGGTGGCAAGAGGCGGCACAAAGGCCACCCGCCCGGCCAGCGGCCTCACACCATCAAACCTGCCCACCAATAATCGACCCAATCCGAATCGAGTGCGTCTCCGGAATCTCCGAGTGCCCCAGCACCCGCAGCCGAGGCGCAGCGCGCTTGAGCAGTCGCGCCATCGGGGCGCGAATCATGTCGGGCACCAGCAAACAGGCCGGATGCCCCAAGTCCTCTTGTCGCTTGGCCGACTGCGCCGCACTGCGCGTCAGCGTCTCGGCAACGCCCGGGTCCAGCGCCGCGCCATGCGGCGAGTTCAAAGCCTGGGTCACCAGCCGCTCCAGCTCAGGCTCGAGGGCGATAACCTCCAGCTCCTGCACCGGCCCATAGATTTGCTGCACGATCGCCGGAGCGATGTGGATGCGGATGCGGCGCGACAGCTCGGCCGGGTCGCTGACCGTGGATGAATGTTCGGCCAGGCACTCGACGATGCTGCGCATGTCGCGGATGTGCACGCCCTCTTCGAGCAGCAGCTGCAATACCTTCTGCAGCGCCGGGATGCTCACCATCTTGGGCACCACGTCTTCGATCATCTTGGGCGCGAGCTTGGTCACGTGCTCGACGAGTTGCTGCACTTCCACGCGGCCGAGCAGCTTGGCGGCGTGCATCTGCATCAAGTGCGACAGGTGCGTGGCGATCACGGTGGAGCAGTCGACCACGGTGAAGCCGTTCATCTGCGCGGCTTCGCGCTGGCGCTCTTCGATCCACACCGCCGGCAGGCCGAAGGCGGGGTCGGTGGTCTGGGTGCCGATCAGCTTGGTCGTGGCACCGCCGGGGTTGATGGCCAGCAGCATGCCGGGGAAGGCTTCGCCCTCGCCCACCACCGCACCACGCAGCGTCAGGCGGTACATGCTGGGCTTCAATTCGAGGTTGTCGCGGATGTGCACCGGCGGCGGCAAAAAGCCCACGTCTTGCGCAAACTTGCGGCGCACGCCCTTGATGCGCTGGAGCAGGTCGCCCTGGCGTGCCTTGTCGACCAGCGCAATCAATCTGTAGCCCACTTCCAGGCCCAGCGTGTCGACGGGCTGCAGGTCGTCCCAGGTGGCTTCGGCGTTCGGCTCGGCCACCGCCACAGGCGGCGGCGGGGCATTGCGCACGCGCTTGTTGCGCTCGTTCATCCAGTACGACGCATAGCCCAGTCCGCCGGCGATCAGCAGGAACACGAAGTGCGGCATGCCCGGGATCAGCCCCAGCAAGCCGATCACGCCGGCCGTGATGGCCAGGATGCGCGGCGAGCTGAACACCTGCGCCGAGATCTGCGTGCCGACGTCTTGCTCCTTGCCGACGCGCGAGACCACCATGGCCGCGGCCACCGAGATCAGCAGCGCGGGCACCTGCGCCACCAGCGCATCGCCGATGGCCAGCAGAATGTAGCTGTTGGCAGCTTGCGAGGCCGACAGGTCGTGCTGCGCCACGCCGATGATGAAGCCGCCGATGATGTTGATGAAGAGGATCAGCAGGCCGGCCATGGCGTCGCCGCGCACGAACTTGCTGGCACCGTCCATGGAGCCGAAGAACTCGGCTTCGTTGCCCACTTCCTGGCGGCGGCGCTTGGCTTCTTTCTCGTCGATGAGGCCGGCGTTGAGGTCGGCGTCGATCGCCATCTGCTTGCCGGGCATCGCGTCCAAAGTGAAACGCGCGCCGACTTCGGCGATGCGCTCGGCACCCTTGGTCACCACCACGAAGTTGATCACCACCAAAATCGCGAACACGATCAGGCCGACCGCGAAGTTGCCGCCGATCAAGAAGTGGCCGAAGGATTCGATCACCTGCCCCGCCGCGCCCGGGCCGGTGTGACCTTGCAGCAGCACCACGCGGGTGGAGGCAATGTTGAGCGACAGGCGCAAGAGCGTCGTCAGCAGGATGACCGTCGGGAAGGCCGAGAAATCGAGCGGCCGCACCATGTAGGCCGCGACCATCATGACCATCAGCGCCATCGCGATGTTGAAGGTGAACAGCATGTCCAGCGCAAAGGCCGGCAGCGGCAGCACCATCATCGACAAGACCATGATGATGAACACCGGCGCCATCAGCGCCTTGATGGCCGTCGCATGCGGGCCGAGCAGCGCTTGCAGCTGTTTGATTAACGCGTTCATTTGGAGCTCCCTATGGTCAGGCCGTGCTGCGGCCTGCCTTTTTTCACCGCAAAGGCGCAAAGGCGCAAAGAACGCAAAGGAAGAAAAGAAGAACCTCTTTGCGACCTTTGCGTTCTTTGCGCCTTTGCGGTGAGAAAACCGGCGCGATGGCTGTGCATCATTCCGACACCTCATCCGGCACGAAGCCCGGCTTGTTGTGCGGGTCGAGCTCGGCCGGCACGTTCAGATCGGGCAACGCGCCGGGCATCGGCACGCGGCCGGTGAGTGCGGCGCGCAGCTGGTACACGTAGGCCAGCACCTGCGCCACGGCAGAGAACAGCGCCGCCGGAATCTCGCGGTCGACTTCGGCATGCGCATACAGCGCACGTGCCAGCACCGGCGCTTGCAGCACCGGCACCTGTGAACTTTTGGCGATGTCGCGGATCTTCATCGCGATGAGGTCGGCGCCCTTGGCGACTACGCGCGGGGCACCCATCTTCGCGTCGTCGTACTTCAGCGCGACGGCATAGTGGGTCGGGTTCATCACCACCAAGTCGGCATTCGGGATGGCGGCCAGCATGCGGCGGTTGTTCATCTCGCGCATGCGGGCGCGGGCCTTGGCCTTGACCTCGGCGTTGCCTTCGACTTCCTTGTGTTCCTGTTTCAGTTCCTGGTGGCTCATCTTGAGCCGCGTGGCGTGCATGTGTTTTTGCAGCGGCAGGTCGACCATCGCGAAGGCCGCGAGCGCGAGCAGCAGCAGGAGCATGCCGCCGACGATCACGCTGCCGGCATGCGACAGCGCCGCTGGCAGCGCCATCGCCAGCACGCCGCCGAAGGAATCGATGTTGGCGCGCAAGTACATCGCGCCGATGGTGCCGAGAATCAGTGCCAGCACCGAGGCCTTGAGCGTGTCGACCAGTTGGTCTTTGGAGAAGAGGCGGGTGACGCCGGTCAGCGGGTTCAGCTTGCCGAAGTTCGGCATCACCGGCTTGAGCGTCCAGACCCAGCCGCCAGCGGCCACGCTGATCACCGCCGCCACCAGCATCATCAAGAGGCCCAGCGGCACGATGATCCACATCATCTGCCAGGTGAGTTCGGCCAGGCGCTCGGCCATGAAATCGGTGCTCTGGACCGACTTGGCATCGAAGCGCAGCCCGTTCATCAGCAGCTTGGACGACCAGTGCGACACCTGGGGCGCCAGCGCCACCAGCGTCGCGCCACCGACCGCAATCGCCGCGAAGTGACCCAGGTCGCGCGAACGCACGACCTGCCCGTCCTTGCGGGCTTTGTCGAGTTTTCGCTGTGAGGCGGGTAGGTTGCGGTCTTGGTTGGAGGCGGCCATGGCAAGGCTTTTCTAGGCTCCTCCATTGTTTCCAGTCGTGACCGGAACTTGAGCGGGATAAGAGGGGGGTTCAGCCCTCTTCTTGGTCCACTCCTCGGCGCCCTCCACGCGCCGGGCCGGCGGGAGCGAGCCACGCTGCCCAGGCCATCGTGCCCGCCAGCACCACCCAAGCCCAGCCCACCAACCGCACAGGCCCGATGTTTGCGTACATCAGTGCATCGACCCCATGCAACGAGATCGCTTCGATGACGAACAGGCACAGCGCCACCGCACAGGCCGTGGCAGCCACCCGGGCATGCACGCCGGCGCGCCGCAGGCCGGCCAGGCCCCACAGCGCCCAGGCCAGCAGCAAGGCACACAGCACCAGCAAGCCGATTTGCGCCGGTGTGCGCGAGTCGTACCAGCCCTGCGCCTGCAGCCACGTGTCGACCCCTTCACGCAGCCGGTGGCGCAGGCCGAGCACCGCCTCCAGTGCGAGGCCCGCTGAGACCGCCGCGAGCTTCCACCACAAGCGCTGCCCCCGGGCCCTGGCAGCGCGCGCGCAGGCCAGCGCGGCCACGCCGAAGGCCAGCAGCCCCGCGAGCTGCGTGGCGTTGATGTCACCGACTTCGATCATGATCAAGCAATGAACATTGACCTCGTGTATGCGGCCTTCGCGCTGGCCGCCCTGGCTGTCTTCCGATTCTTGCCGCCCGCTGTAGCCGTGCTGGTGGTGTTTCTAGGGGGCTGGATCGTGCTGCCGGTGGGGGTGTTTCCGCCCGGCTCGTCGGCTGTCGACTTCCCGTACTGGATCACCGGCCTGGCCGTGCCGTCCGACATGCTGTTCACCAAGGCCTGGGCGGCACCGGCTGCGGCCCTGCTGGGCGTGCTGGTGTTCGACCGGGCGGCGCTGCTGCGGCTGCGCCCGGTGTGGGCCGACTTGCCGCTCGTGCTGTGGTGCCTGTGGCCGCTGTTGCAGTCGGCCGGCGCGGCGCAGCCGCAGCCCGCCGGCTGGGTGGCCAGCCTCTACCTCGTCGGCAGCTGGGGCCTGCCCTGGCTGCTCGGGCGGCTGTACTTCGCCACGCCGGACGGCCAGCTGCTGCTCATCAAGGGCCTGGTGCTCGGCGGCGTGGCCTGCCTGCCCTTCAGCCTGATCGAAGGCGTGTTCGGGCCGGTGACCTACGCCTGGCTCTACGAGCTGCACCCTTTCCGCCTGGACGGCGCGGCGCGCTACATCGGTTACCGGCCGATCGGCTTCTTCGAGCATGGCAACCAGTTCGGGCTGTGGGTTTCGCTGTGTGCGCTGGCCGCGGTGTGGCTGGCGTGGACGACACCGCGAGGGCCTCGTTCAAGGCTTTACCGCGGCCTGGCGGTGCTGGTGGTGGCGATGGCCGTGGCGGCGCAGTCGGTGGGCGGCATCCTGATCCTCGCGCTCGGCGTCGCGCTGCTGTCGGCCAGCCGCTGGGTGCGGCCGCGCTTCATGCTGGCCGGCGCCTCGGCGGTGCTGATCCTGAGCGGCGCGGTCTACGTGTCGGGCGTGGTGCCGATCGCCCGCATCGCGAAAGACACGTCCATCGGCCAGCGTGCCGTCGGCGTCTTCAAGTCGATCGGCCGCGGTTCGTTCACCTGGCGCATCGCGCAAGACCAGCGGCTGATGGGCGAAGCGATGAAGAAGCCGCTCACCGGCTCGGCCAACTGGGCCTGGTGGCGCGACAAGGACATGCGGCCCTGGGGGCTCACCGTGCTGGTGATCGGCCAGTTCGGCCTGATCGGCCTGGCCGCGTGCCTGGCCACGCTGCTGTGGCCGGCCATCGCAGCGGCGTGGCGCTCGCCGCGCGGCAGCCCGTGGCGCATGGAGACATTGCCCTTCGTGCTGGCGATGATCCTCGGCCTCACGGTGTTCGACGCGCTGATGAACTCGTTCATCTTCTTCCCTGCGCTGCTCGCCGCAGGAGCGCTGGCCGCGAACTCGGCCTTGCGCCGGCCGGCTACTGAAAGTAGGCCAGCATCTGTTCCAGCGCCATCGTGAACGGCGCCTGCATCATCGGCAGCGTGAGCAGCACGCCCAACAGGCCCACGCCCAGCGTGACCGGGAAGCCGATGGCGAAGATGTTCATCTGCTGAGACACGCGCGAGATCACACCCAACACCAGGTTCACGAACAGCAGCATCGTGATCATCGGCAGCGCGATCCACAGGCCCAGCTTGAAGACCTCGGCGCCCCACACCTGGGGCTGCAGCGCACGCAGAAAAGCGAAGGGTTCGGGGCCGACCGGAAAGGCGTTGAAGCTCTGCACCAGCGCCATGATCAGCAGCAGGTGCCCGTTGATGATGATGAACAGCCACGACACCGTAATGCCGAAGAAGCTGCCCACCGCATTGCCCTGGCTGCCGCTCGTCGGGTCGAAGAAACCGGCGTAGTTCAGACCCATCTGCAGGCCGACCAGTTCACCTGCGAACTCGATGGCGGCGAACACGATGCGCGCCGCGAAGCCCAGCGTCACGCCGATCAGCACCTGCTGCAGCACGACGAGGAAGGCCTGCGCCGAATCGAGCGCGATGGGCGGCATCTCGGGTAGTGAAGCCTGGGCGCAGACGGTGATCAGGAAAGCGAGGCCCACCCGCGCGCGCAGCGGCACGTTGCGCTGCGACAGCACCGGCGCCGTGGTGAACAGCGCCAGCACGCGGATGAAAGGCCACAGCAGCGGCGTGATCCACGCCATCAGCTGGGCTTCGCTGAAGGTCAGCACAAGCGGCTTAGCCGACGGCTGAAGGGATGGCTGTCAGCGTGCGCTGGATGTATTCGACCAGCGTGGTCAGCATCCACGGCCCGGCCACGGCCAGAACGGCCACGGCGGCGATCAGCTTCGGCACGAACGACAGCGTCGCTTCATGGATCTGCGTGGCGGCCTGGAAGATGCTGACCAGCAGGCCCACGCCGAGGATGGTGAGCAGCACCGGGGCGGCCACCATCAGCAGCAGGTACAGGCCTTGTTGGCCGTAGGTGAAGACTTGTTGGGAATCCATGGTTCAGTCGCCTGAAAAGAGAAGATTGGCCGTCATTCCCGCGAAGGCGGGAATCCACGATGTGCCGCCATGCTGGATTCCCGCCTTCGCGGGAATGACCGGTGCATCACTACTGCGCGAAGCTCGCCGCCAGCGAACCCAGTAGCAGGTTCCATCCATCGGCCAGCACGAACAGCATCAGCTTGAAGGGCAGGGCCACCAGCACGGGGCTCAGCATCATCATCCCCAGGCTCATCAGCACGCTGGCGACGATCATGTCGATCACCAGAAAGGGAATAAAGATGAGAAAGCCGATCTGGAAGGCACTCTTCAATTCGCTGGTCACGAAGGCCGGCACCAGCACCTTGAAGGGCACGTCGGCGGTCTTCACCGACGGATCGATCTTGGCCAGCTTGGCGAACAGCATCACGTCGGCCTGGCGCGTCTGCTTCAGCATGAACTCGCGCATCGGGATCTCGCCGCGCTTGAGTGCTTCGTCGAAGGCGATCTTGTTTTCAGAGTACGGCTGGTAGGCCTGCGCGTAGACCTTGTCGAGCGTCGGGCTCATCACGAAGAAGGTGAGGAAGAGGCTCAGGCCCACGATCACCTGGTTCGGCGGTGCCGACTGTGTGCCCAGCGCCTGGCGCAAGAGGCTCAGCACGATGACGATGCGGGTGAAGCCCGTCATCAGCAGCAGCACGGCCGGCAAAAAGCTCAGCGCGGTGAAGAACAGCAGCGTCTGGATCGGCACCGAGTAGCTGGTACCGCCCGCGCCCTGCCCCACCACCAGCGGCAGCGCCGGGCCACCCGTGGCCTGCGCTAAAGCTGCGCCAGGAATGGCCGACAACAACGACAAGCCGGCGATGAAGCCGATGCGTTTGAAGCGCGGCGAAAAAAAACTCGATTCAGTTTTCACCCGGACGCCCTTGTGTCGTGTGCTGGTCGCGGCGCAGCTTGCTTAGCAGCTGCGCAAATGGAGGGATCGGCATCGCCGCGGGCGGCACGTCGGCCTGCGGCGCCATCGTGTGCAGCGTGGTGATGCTGCTGGCGGTGACACCCAACACCAGCCACTGGCGCTGTTCGCCCTGCCCCACTTCGATGGTGACGATGCGCTGGTTCGGCGACAGCGGCAGCATGGCCACGCTGCGCATGAAACCTTGCGCCGCACCGCCGCCCATGGGGGTGCGCTTGAGCAGCCACAAGGCCACCGGGATCATCACGATGATCGCGATGAACCACAGCAGCGAGGTGAATCCGGTGGAAACCATCGAGGCATCAACCTTTGGAGAGACGGCGCATGCGCTCGCTCGGCGTCACGATGTCGGTGAGGCGGATACCGAACTTGTCATTCACCACCACCACCTCGCCCTGGGCGATCAGATAGCCGTTGACCAGCACGTCCATCGGCTCGCCGGCCAGCGCGTCGAGTTCGACCACGGAGCCTTGTGCCAACTGCAGGATGTGCTTGATCGGGATGCGCGTGCGACCCAACTCCACGGTGAGCTGCACCGGGATGTCGAGAATCATGTTGATGTCGTTGCCGGCACCAGTGGGCGCGACCCCGTTGAAGTTGGTGAACGCAACAGGCGAGGCCTGCTCGGTCGCGCTCTGCAGTTCAGAGGCCACTTCGGGTTTGGACTCGGCCAGGGCCGCAGCCCACTCGGCGGCCATCGCGTCTTCTGCAGACGATGCACCTGCTTCTTCAGCTGACATTGTTTTCTCCTAACCAGCCCATCGTCGAGGTGGACAACATTTGATCGATCTTGAGTGCGTACTTGCCGTTCGAGGTGCCGTAGTGGCAATCGAAGATCGGCACGCCCACCACCTTGCCCTGGATGCCGGGGTCGAGGTCGAGCTCGATGAAGTCACCGGGCTTGAACGCGAGCAGTTGCTCCACCGTGGCGGGCGCCTTCGCCAGCTCGGCGACGATCTCGACCTCGGCGGACTGGATCTGCTGCTTCATCAGGTTGACCCAGCGGCGATCGGGTTCGTTGCTGTCGCCCTGGATGGTCGAATACAGCACGTCGCGGATCGGCTCCAGCGTGGCGTACGGAATGCAGAAGTGAATGGTGCCGGTGGTGTCACCCACCTCGAGCGTGAAGCTCGTGGCGACGACGATCTCGCTCGGCGTGGCGATGTTCGCGAACTGGGGCTGCATCTCCGAACGCTGGTACTCGAGCTCCAGCGGGTAGATGCCGTGCCAGGCCTTCTTGTACTCGGCGGTGATCACGTCGACCAGGCGCGTGATGATGCGCTGCTCGGTGGGTGAGAAATCGCGCCCTTCGATGCGGGTGTGGAACTTGCCGGCGCCGCCGAAGAGCGCGTCGATCACCGCGAACACCAGCGTCGGGTCGCACACGATCAGGCCCGAGCCGCGCAGCGGGCGCACCGACACGATGTTGAAGTTGGTCGGCACCACGATCTCGCGCAGGAAGGCGCTGTACTTCTGCACCTTGATGCCGCCGATCGAGATCTCGGGGCTGCGGCGGATGAAGTTGAACAGGCCGATGCGAATGTTGCGCGCGAACCGCTCGTTGATGATCTCCATCGTGGGCATGCGCCCACGAACGATCCGCTCCTGGCTGGCAATGTCGTAGTTGCGAATGCCGCCTTGCTGCTCGTCTTCCTGATCCAGCTTCTGGCTTTCGCCGGTGATGCCCTGCAGCAGCGCGTCAACTTCGTCTTGCGAAAGAATCTGTTGATTCATGACAGAGATCCGATGTCAAAACCCGCGACAACGCCCACGGCGTTGAAAGCGGACATCCAGCCACGCCCCAAGGACGGGTTTCCCGGCCCGATGGGTGGCGCCCCTTGGGGGCAGGAGTGGAACGACTGGGGGGCCATTTACTGGACGATGAAGTTGGAAAAATGCACGCGTTTTACGGGGTTGTGAACCGCGGCGCGCTTCTTTTTCTTCTTGGGCTTGGGCGCGTCGGCGTCGACTTCAGCGTCTTCGTCTTTAGCGGCGCGAGCGGGGGCAACCTCTTCTTCGTCACCGGCTTCGATGCCCATCGGCAGCACCGACTCGCGCATGATTTCGCGGGCCAGCGCCATCTTGCCTTCGGGCGACAGCAGCTGCGCCGAGGTCTTGTGCGCCAGCACCATCAGGATGCCGCTGCGGATGGCCGGCATGTAGGCCTTCATCTCTTCGGCGAACTTGGCGTCGTCGACTTCGAGCGTCACGCCGACCTGCGCGAAGCGGTCGGCTTCACGGTCGGCGAGGTTGACCACGAAGGGCTCCAGCGGCACGAAGGTCGGCGGGTTCTTGTGGTCGTTGTGGGCCTTCTCTGCCGGAGCGGCGGCCGAGGAATCCTCGTCGCCTTCTTCGGCTGCAGCCGCAGCAGCAGCGGCTTTCTTCTTCATGTACACCGCTGCGCCGCCACCCAGCACCGCGAGCAGCAACACGGCCGCGGCGATGATGATGATCAGCTTCTTCTTGCCCTTCTTGGGGGCAGCATCGCCAACGTCGACAGTGGCGGCAGCAGTGGACATGAACACTCCTTCAATGGCATGCCCGCAAAGGGCTCGCAATGAAGGAAATTATGGAAACCGGGGGGTTTTCCGATGGCCCGATAAGCGGGGGGAAAGCCCGGCTTCAACTGGGCGGGGCCGGATGCGCAAAGTCTTTTTGGACGCAAAGATCGCAAAGAAAGACGCAAAGGCCGCCAAGAATTACCTGGCTTTCCTTGCGATCTTTGCGTTCTTGGCGCCTTTGCGTTGAAAGAGAGGCCGCTCAGGCGTACAGGTCGACCCCGCCGGCTGAGACACGCGCGTTGATGCGCCGTGCCGGCGCGTCCGCTTCACCCGCCGAGCCACCGCGGCCGGAGCCGTCACCGCCCGACGAGCCACCTTCACGACGGCCCTGCGCCTGCTGGTGCACACCGCCGCCCGACAGCGTGAAGCCGGCGTCGCGCAGCGCGGCAGCCAGCTCGGGCAGGCCGCCTTCGATGATCTGCCGCGTGGCAGCCGAGTCGGCGCCGAAGTTGACTTGCGCCTGCGTGCCGTCGAGCGCGATCTGCACCGAGATCGGCCCCATGTCGGCCGGGTTGAGGTGCAGCTCGGCCTGTTGCACGCCGTCCTTGGCGAGCACGCTGATCTGCACGCCGAGCTCCTTGGGGAACTCGGCGGCCGTGGCCGGGGTGGGCACGTTGACCACCGTCGGTGCAGCGGCTTCCGCGGCCTTGGCCGAAGGCGTCAGCTGAGCTGCCGCGCCCACGGCGCCGGCAGCGCTGACTTCGTTGCGCGACTTCGCTTCTTCCGGCGCAGCCGCCTGTTCGACAGCGGCTTGCCAGGCCGAGTTGGCTTGTGCGTCCGCGTGCATGGCCTCGGGCTTGCCATGGCCATCGCGTGCAGCGCGAATGCGGTCGGCAGGATCGTTGGCCACTTCGCCTCGTTGGGCGACTGCAGCGCCGTTGCCGGCAGCCGTGTCGGCCGTGCCCAAAGCCACGCCCTTGGCCGAGGTGCGACCGGCCTTGCCGGCAGCACCGTCAGCGGCCGAAGCGTCGAGCGGTGAGCCATCCACCACGGTGCCCTTGCCGGCGGCAGCGGGCGCATCGGCCGGCGTCGCCGGAGGCAGGTGCAGCGCCGACATCCATTCGGCCAGGGCCGGATCGGTGGCTACGTTGTCTTCGGTCTTCTCGGCCGAGGTGTCGGTGGCCTTCGCCTCGTCGCCCTTCTCGGTCGAGGTGGTCTGCGGTGGCTTGGGCTTGTCCGTCTTCGCAGGCTGGCGATCGCGCGTGACTGCCTTGTTGGCCGGCGACGCAGTGTTCTGCGGCGAAGCCGGTTCTTGCAGGTCGTTGGCTTTGTCGGCGGGCTTCTCGGCCGGCTGTGTCTTGTTGGCAGGCACGGGCTCGTGCGCCGCCATGGCCTGGCGCTGGCTCAGCAGCTTGGCAAAACCGTTGGGCTGGCTCGTCGCAGCGTTCGGCTGGGGTTGAGCCGAGGGCGCGGCGGGCGCGATGAACGATGAAATGGCAGGAGTCATGGGCACCGTTGGAGATTGATTCGAGGAAGGAAAACTTGATAGGTGACAGGCCTCAGCCAACATCCGTTGGGTCTGAGCCAACATCCGTTGGACCTGAGCCAAAACCCGTTCGGGCTGAGCCTGTCGAAGCCGGCGCAGTGCACGGCGCACCCTTCGACAGGCTCAGGGCGAACGGGCTCAAGGCAAACGGCTGTGAGGTGAAGCTGAGCTTTGTCACGGGTCAGGAAAGAAAGTCAGGCCGCGGACGACAGCGGCCGCTGCTGCAGGTTGTTCCAGGCGGCACGGGCCGCGAATTCGTCGGTCTGCTTCTGGTCGCGGCGGTCGGCCATCTGGCGCAACTCTGTCACGCGGCGTTCGAGCAGCTTGCGCACCGAGACCACGCGCATCTCCTGGTCGCGCAGGGATTCGCGAGCCTGCTCGAGCTTCAGCGCGGCGTGGCCGGCGATGTTCTGCTGCTGGTCGATGGCTTGCCCCAGGCGTGAACTGAAGCCCTGGTAGCACTGCAGGATGTCGATCGAACTCTTGCGGCTGAACTGCTCCTTGAAGCGCGCTTCGTACTCGCCGCGGTAGGCCACGAGCTGTTCGGCCTGCACCTGGGCGGCCTGGTGCGCTTCCACGGCGCGCTGCATCGCGGCCAGCGACGCATCGCGCTCGCGTTCGGCTTGGCCCAACAAGGCCATCAAAGGGTCGAGGGACGGATTGTTCATGTTCAGGTCCTGTCAAACGATCAGCTGCCTACGAGGCCGCGCAACTCGCGCAGACTCTGGGGCAATGAAGCGGGGCGATGCATGTCTTGCTGCAACAACTGGGTCATCTGCGGGTGCAGGCGCACGGCGGTATCAAGCTCGCCATCGTGGCCGGGCGTGTAGGCGCCGAGCTGGATCAGGTCGCGCGCCTTGTTGTGCTTGGCGTGCAGCTGGCGGAAGCGCCGCGCTGCGTCGATGTGTTCGGGCGGGCTCACGTTGTTCATCACGCGCGAGATCGAGCGCTCGATGTCGATGGCCGGGTAGTGCCCCGCCTCGGCCAGCTCGCGCGAGAGCACGATGTGCCCGTCGAGAATGCCTCGGGCCGCATCGGCGATCGGGTCCTGCTGGTCGTCGCCTTCGCTCAGCACCGTGTAGAACGCGGTGATCGAGCCCACGCCGTGGATGCCATTGCCACTGCGCTCAACGAGCTGCGGCAGCTTGGCAAAGCAGCTCGGCGGGTAGCCCTTGGTGGCAGGCGGCTCGCCGATGGCGAGTGCAATCTCGCGCTGAGCCATCGCGTAGCGGGTCAGTGAATCCATCAGCAGCAGCACGTGCTGGCCGCGGTCGCGGAAGTGCTCGGCAATGGCGGTGGCGTAGTTGGCGCCCTGCATGCGGGTGAGCGGCGGCGAGTCGGCCGGTGCGGCCACCACCACCGAGCGGCGCAGGCCGTCTTCGCCGAGGATGTCTTCGATGAACTCTTTCACTTCACGGCCGCGCTCGCCGATCAGGCCAACCACGATCACGTCGGCCGCGGTGTAGCGGGCCATCATGCCCAGCAGCACCGACTTGCCGACGCCGGTGCCGGCGAAGAGGCCGATGCGCTGGCCGCGGCCCACGGTGAGCATGGCGTTGATGGCGCGCACGCCGGTGTCCAGCGGCTGGCGGATCGGGTCGCGGTCCATCGCGTTGATGGCGCGGCGGATCAGCGGCTCCTTGTGCACCTGCTGCAGCGGGCCCTTGCGGTCGATCGGGTGACCATGCGAGTCGATCACGCGGCCGAGCAGGCCATCGCCGACCGGCAAGTGCTGGGTGCGGTCTTCGCCGCGGCGCCAGGGGTGGTATGCGGCACCGAGCTGCATCGGCACGACGGGTGATGGGCGCGGCACCACGCGGGCGCCGCTGGCCAGGCCTTGCACGTCACCGGTGGGCATGAGGTAGGCACGGTCGCCCGAGAAGCCCACCACTTCGGCGAGCACCGGCGGCTGGCCGTCAACGCGGTGATCGTCCATGTGGATCTGGCAGACCGAGCCCACGGGCACGCGGATGCCGGCGGCTTCGAGCACCAGGCCGGCCACGCGCACCAGGGTGCCTTGCGTTTCCAGCGCCACCGGCTCGGCCGCAAAGGTCTGCAGGTCGGCGAGGTAGCGGTGCCACTTCTCGGCGTTCGCGAGGGCGTGCTTCTCTTGCGGCGTTGTGATCATGGGGTGCCTCGCGTTGGGGTGTTGAACGCCAGCGTTGACGCAGAGAACGCAAAGAGGAAATACCAAGGACGCAAAGAAGAGAAGAAGACCTTCTTTTCTCTTCCTTTGCGTTCCTTGCGGTCTTCCTTTGCGACCTTTGCGTCAACGCTGGCGTTCAACCCCGGATTCATTCGTCAGCCTCCTCACCGTGAGTCACACCATCCCAGCTTTCGGCAATGCCGAGCGAGGCCGCCGCACGGCGCCAGCGGGCTTCCAGGCTGGCGTCGATGACGCCGATGTCGGATTCGACGATGCAACCACCGCGCGTGATGCCGGCGTCAGACAGCAGACGCGCACCGCGCGCAGCCAGCACGTCGGCCGCGCCTTGGGCCACGAGCGCGTGGTCGTCGGGGTGCGCGCGCACGGTGATGTGGTGGGCGCTCAACAGCAGCGTGTCCACCGCCTCTTGCGCGACAGCCACAACGAGCTCGGGGCGCTGCACCAGCTCGCTGCGCACCATCTGGCGCGCGAGGTGCGTGGCCGAGACGGCGAGAGCGCGCGCCATGTCCTGCTGCAAGTCGTCGAGCTGCTGGGTGTGGGACTGCATCAGCATGCCGATCTGGGCGGTGATCTGCGAGGCAAAGCTCTGCTTGAAGCCTTCGAGCGCGACCAGGCCATCGCGGTAGCCGTCTTGGTAGCCGGCGCTGCGTGCTGCGCGCACATGGGTGGCCAGCTCTTCGGCGGGCGAGGGCTTGGGCGGTGCAGGCGGTGGCGGAGGCTCGGCGCGTTTCACTGCCGCGGCGGGTGCGCCTTCGGCACCCGACAGCGCGCCCGGCTTCCAGGCGGCAAAGCCGTTGAGTTCTTCGCGCGGAATGAAGCGGCTGTAGTGCGAGTTCGGCTTCCCCGCGGCGACACCCGGAGCCGGCGCGGACTTCGAAGCACCGCCCGGAGGCGGCGCGGGGCGCGGCGTGTCAGAGGAACTCATCGTCGCCGCCGCCTCCGAGCACGATCTGGCCTTCGTCGGCCAGGCGCCTGACGATCTTCAACAATTCTTTCTGCTCGGCCTCGACCTCGCTCACGCGCACCGGGCCGCGAGATTCCAGGTCTTCGCGCAGCGTTTCGGCAGCGCGGGTCGACATGTTCTTGAACACCTTCTCGCGCATCTCGGGCGTGGCGCCCTTGAGCGCGATGACCAGCGATTCAGACTGCACTTCCTTCATCAGCAGCTGGATGCCCTTGTCGTCGATCTTCTCCAGATCGTCGAAGGTGAACATGTTGTCCATGATCTTCTGGGCCAGCTCGTTGTCGGCTTCGCGGATGTAGTCGAGCACCGCGGTCTCGACGCTGCCGCCCATCAGGTTGATCATCTCGGCAGCCGTCTTCACGCCGCCCAGCGAAGCCTTGCGCAGCTTGTCGCCGCCGGCCAGCACCTTGCTCATCACTTCGTTCAGGTCTTTCAGCGCCGAGGGCTGGATGCCGTCGAGCGTGGCCACGCGCACCAGCACTTCATTGCGCTGGCGCTCGGTGAAGCACTTCAGCACCCCGGAGGCCTGGTCGAAATCGAGGTGCACGAGGATGGCGGCCACGATCTGCGGGTGCTCGTTGCGCAGCAGTTCGGCCACCGAGCTGGCGTCCATCCACTTCAGGCTTTCGATGCCGCTCACGTCGCCGCCTTGCAAGATGCGGTCGATCAGCAGGTTGGCCTTGTCGTCGCCCAGCGCCTTACGCAGAACGGCCTTCACGTATTCGTCGGTGTCGGTCACCAGCATGCTTTGCTCGGAGGCCACCACGGCAAACTTCTCGAGCACGGTCTCGACCTTCTCGCGCGGAATGCTCTTCATCCGGGCAATGGTTTCGCCGAGGCCCTGCACTTCCTTGGGCGTGAGGTGCTTGAAGACCTCGGAGGCCTCCTCTTCGCCCAGCGACATCAGCAGAATCGCTGCGTCCTCGAGTCCTTGTGCGTCCATATTCCTTGTGGTCTCTTCTTCAAGCCTTGAGCGTGTCGCCATTCACCCAGCCGCGAACGATGTTCGCCACGGCGGTGGGGTTCTCTTTCGCGAAGGCGCGCGCACTGCTGAGGTGGGCGCTGACCTTGGGCGACTCGATGCGCAAGACCTTGTCGGCCGAGATGGCCGGCTCTTCGGCCTCGTCGCCGACCATGGCGTCCAGCGTGTTGCCGCGCGCGTCGACCGGCGGGAGCGGCTGCAGCGCCGACTTCAGGGCCGGCCGGATCAGCGCGAACACGATCACCAGGGCGACCAGCGCGAGCGCTGTCGGCACGGCGGCGGCACGCAGCAAGTCGATGGTCTGCGGCTGCTTCCAGATCGGCGTGTCGTCCTTGGCCACGGCCTCGACCTTGAACGGCGCGTTGATCACCTTGACCGAATCGCCCCGCTCCTGCTTGAAGCCGATGCTCTCGCGCACCAGCGTGTTGAGCTTCTCGATTTCTTCCGGCGTGAGCGGCACGTTGGTGGTCTTGCCTTTGGCGTCGGTCACGCTGCGGTGGTTGACGACCACGGCAGCGTTAAGCCGCTTGACGGAGCCGGTCGCGTTGCGCGTCACCTTCACCGTCTTGTCGACTTCGTAGTTGGTCACCGCGTTGCGGCTGCTGCTGCTCTGGCCGGCGCCGCCGCCCTGGGCGGTCTGCAGCGCCTGCGAGGCACCGGTCAGCGGCGCGGTGGCTGCAACCGGCGGCTGGTTCGAGGTGGCACCGGGGATGCCTGTGGCGCCCGAGCCGTTGCTGCCTGATTGCTCGCTGCTCTGCGTGCTGCGCACGCTGGCGGTGGCATTGGTGCCCTGGTTGGGCTTGAACTCTTCAGAGGTCGACTCGGTCTGCGAGAAGTCGATGTCGGCGGTGACTTGCGCGCGCAGGTTGTCGCGGCCGACCACGGGCTCCAAAATGTCGAGGATGCGCTTGTTGTAGCTCGCCTCGATCTGGTTCACGTACTGCAGCTGCTGGGCGTCGAGCCCGCCGCCCGAGATGGTGTCGCTGGCACCCGACAGCAGCGAGCCGGTCTGGTCGAGCACGCTCACCGCCTTGGGGTTCATCTCGGGCACGCTGCTCGAAATGAGGTGCACGATGCCGGCCACTTGAGCGCGGTCGAGCGTACGGCCCGGGTAGAGCGTGAGCATCACGGAAGCGCTGGGCTTTTGCTGTTCACGGAAGAACCCATTCTGATTCGGCAGCGCCAAATGCACGCGTGCGTTTTGCACGGAAGGCATCGACGTGATCGAACGGGTGAGCTCGCCTTCGAGCCCGCGCTGGAAGGTCAGGCGCTCTTGAAACTGCGTTTGGCCGAAGCGCGCACCGTCCATCAGCTCATAGCCGACGACCGAGCCCTTGGGCAGGCCTTGCGACGCGAGCTTCAGCCGCAGATCGTGAACTTGTGCCGCCGGAACGAGGATGGCGCCGCCGCCTTCGGTGTAGCGGTAGGGCACGTTCATCTGCGAGAGCTGGGCAATGATGGTGCCGCCGTCCTTGTCCGACAGGTTGGCGTAGAGCACCTTGTAGTCACCCTGGCTGCTCCACAGGGTGATGGCGGCCAGCACCGCGATCAGGGCCGCAATGCCGACGCCGAGGCTGATGCGGCTCTTGGCAGGCAAGGCCGCCAAGCGCGCACCGAAGCCGGCCGCCGGGTTGGCGAGTTGGTTGGGGTTGGCAATGGCGACCGCGTTGTCCATGGTGTTCTGTTTGTCCGTCCCGAGCAGGCAGAGACCGCCCGAATGGGAACGATTATTTGGAAACTTGAGGCCGCGGGATGGGCAGAACAGACTTCGAAAGGGCACCCAGTTCCCAACATCTCTGCGTACAAAAATCCCTAAAGTTCAGCTCATGGATGTCACCCTCAAACCCTTCAACTTCGCCCAGGCCGCCGCCCGCGCCGGCCTCGGGACGAACGGCATGCCGCTGGTCAACGCCGGCAAGCAGGTGGCCGGGGCAGGCTTCCAGCAGCAGCTGACGCAAGCACTGCGGGCCGTGAGCGACACCCAGAACCAGGCCGACGAGATGCAGAAGCAGGTGCAACTGGGCAACCCCACGGTCAGCCTCGAAGACACCATGGTCGCCATGCAGAAAGCCCAGATCGGCTTCCAGGCCACGCTGCAAGTGCGCAACAAGCTGGTTCAGGCGTACTCGGACATCATGAACATGCAGGTGTGATGAGGCGGGCGGCTGAGGCTGTGAAGCCGGCCGTGTGAGCTGCTGGGTCGTCGAATTCGCCCTGCCGCGTTCGACTCGCCGCGCTGAGTCGCGCCGTTCCTTCAGTCAGCCTGCGTCACCTGAGCTTGGCCAACATGGATTCCCCGTAGGCCCAGAACGGGCTAGATTCGCTGCCTGCGGGCGTTCGGCTCACCGAACCCGCGCACACATTACGTCAGCTGTCGGGGGAACCATGAAGCGCAGGTACAGACAGCCAATCCCTCTGTCATGGGAGCTTGCCTTGAACGCTAGGCGCCCAAACTAGCAGACCACATCAACTTGGAAGGGGAACACCCATGCTATCGGATTCGAACGGCTATCAAAAGGACTTCACCGATGATGGCTTCTGGGAGAAGCTGAGAGGCTTTGCGCTCAGCGCAGGATCGGAGGTAGTCGAGAAGGCACTATGGCTCTACTTCGCCATGGAGCGATCAGAGACGCCCGTTTGGGCCAGGAGCACTATCGTTGGCGCATTGGGATACTTCATCTCACCGATCGATGCAATCCCCGACATCGTCCCTGTAGTCGGCTACGCTGACGACTTGGGCGTACTTGCACTTGCGGTCGCAACAGTCGCAGGCTATATCAACGAAGCAGTAAAACAAAGAGCATCAGAGAAGATGGCTGACTGGTTCGGTGAATCGCCCAAGTTTCGTAGAGGCCCGTTGATCTGAGTCTGACCAACATGGACTGCTCGTTAAGCCGGAGAGAATAGTTCGCTTCGGCCGGGCTTGGCGAGATGTAGCCAATGGGCTCCAGCAGATTGCAACTTACCTGCATCTACAGCTCTGAATACCTTGGCAGCAAGTCCTGATCGACCAAGCGAATTTCGATGGCGTTAGCGATCTTGACGTGCTCGGGGTTCTCGTCTGAGAACGCATCGTCGGTGACGCTGACGATGATCGTGCCGGTTTGCTTCTTGTCGGCGCTCATCACCGGCACAAGGGCGCGAGCTTCTGGCACCTGAGACGCACTCAGCACTTTGGGCAGGTACAGCATCCAGCCGACGCCGGGGCGGTCTTTGAAAGTCTTGCGCTCGAAGTAGCCATTGCTTTCGACGGTGATGTAGCTAGGCGACCAGATGGAAGCCCCAACCATCAACGCATCGACTACCAAGTGCCAGTCGGAGGAGAACGATTTCGGCCGGCCAACAAGCGTCACAAGACTCGTCTTGTCCTTCGGGCGCCCAATGAATTGCACCGAGGCGCCTTCGTGTCCGTCCCTACCATTCCAGATGACTATGCAGCGCGGGTCGATTTTCCCTTTGAGCTGCGTCTCTAGAACCGCCTTTGCGGATGTCGTTGGTTCGTAACCCTTGAAGACCTCATAAAGAAGTGCCTCTTCCTTTGTCTCGCCGCCAAGCAGCCAATCATTCAGGCTCGGAGAGAGGTTCTGAAGCGGCGCGACAAACTGCAGTAGTTTCCGAAGCATAGTGTCAACAGACAAGTCGGTTCTGTCGTGGAACGAGAACAAAATTTCGTAGGCATGTTTCATGGTTGGAAAACCGTTTCGATAGGTAGCTCGGCCGCAGCGAACATCTTCGAGAAGAACCGATAACTCATCGACTCCATAAAGTACCACCGCAGTTGGACAGGAGGTCTTGGCACAGCGACCGCCGACTGTGCGACTGCTTGGTCAAGCAAAGCGATGTGCCCCGTCCAGAAGTCTTTTCGATGGCCGAAATCATCGAAAAACTGGTCATACCTTGCCTTGGCCTCCTTCAGCAGGCACTGGCTGGAATCGAAGCCATCGAAAGTGACAGCGTTGTACACCCACTCGGTGATAAATCCTGGTCCAACGGGTAAACCACAGATGCGAAGTTGATAGGCAATCGAAACCTCTGACCACCCAGCTGTCTGCCGGTTGAAAGGCACCCCTTTGTCGGGCGGACACTCCTTGCACTTCTCCTTGGTCTTGGCCTGAGTCTCAACCTTTGCAATCGGCGTGCTCTTGGCCTGGTCGGCCTCTTCATTGCGCGCCTTCACGGCTTCGCGCGCGGCTTCACCCGCAACGCCGACTCCAAGCACGATGAGAACCCGAGCGACGACTGCTTCGATCAATGGATAAGCCAAAGCAGCCATCAAGGATTTCTTTCAAGTTTCTTGTTCATCACGGCAATCAGGTCGTCAAGCCGCTGCTCTGGAGTGGCGCCTGGCTTGCGCAGGTAGCCATCGACCAACGGCTCATCGTGAATGCGCGGCGCATCGGCCGACAGGTACATCAGGCGCACGATGTGCGGCGTGGATGAGAAGCCGATGCGGATCGCGTAGTCGTGGGCTGCCTGCATGCGATCCAGCACGAGCTCGCGCCCAGGGCTTTGCACCATGTCTGGTCGACCTGACAAGAACTGATCGCACACGGCAGTCACGAAGTGACTTGCATCGCGAGCCTGAAGCTCGCGCCATTGCGCTTCACTGAGCGTCAGCATGGTTCCTCCCGATCCAGGCACGTTGCCCGTTGTGCAGCATGTGCCACTCGTGAATGTGTGCGAAGAACTCCTCCCGCTGGCTTCCGTCCAGCAGTTCGGCCAAGCTGGCCAAAACACGAGGGTCCCAGAACCGAATCAGCGCCGAGCGCCCGTCGGGCAGGCGCATGTCCAAGCGGAGTGACAGCAACTGAGCCAATCCTTCGAGGTCTTGCGGTGCGATGAGCCAAGTGACGGCGGGAGCAGCTCGCTCAAGTTCAACCAACCCGGCCAGTTGCTCTGAATCCGAATGCTCTGCATCGATCAGCCATGGCCCCGCGTGCGCGAGGGCCGCATCATCGGTGCCGTGGAACAAGGCACGCCGCCCCGCAAGCGATGTCAGAGGCGCCTCGAAATACTGGGTGTACTGAACGCCATCCACCAGGGCATACAAGCGAAGCGCGTGATGCGTCCTCGTCAGCAGCATGTGCCGCTGTTGAACATCGAACTCCATGCCTGTCAACTCCGAATGACGGTGGAACTGCCAGCTGCCGCCGCTTTGAGCAAGCAATCCAGGCAGAGGCCTGAATCGGTAGCAGCTGCGATGCTCGACGCGGCTGCGAGCGCGTCGGTTTCTTCGCTGATGGCCGGACGGCCACCGGCAGACGCGCCACCCGACCACGTTGACGTGGCTTGACTCGCAATGAGCATTGCACCGCACGCTGTCTTGTCGCCGTGACGAGCGGGAGCTTGTGCCATCGAGATCATGTCCGGTGCACCGCCCACGATGGCAAAGGTACCTCGGCATGACTTTCGAGGACACGTCACCATGTCGCCCACGCGGGCCAGGTACTTGCCGTTGAAGTCCGTGGTGTAGTCGGCGCTGATCACCGTGCCACCGTGATCGGTGCGGTCGCCCAAGACAATGAAGGCCGGCATGTCGAGATCCTGAAGTTGAATTGGCGATCACGTGGACTCGCGATGCCATCGCTAACGGCGGATTCTCTGGGAGAAGGCCTTCGCTTTGAGCACCAACGCGGCCAACCCTGTAAGACCTTACAGGTGGCATCGTTGGTAACTGGAGACACCACCCGCCACGGAGGCTTCGGGCACGCCGAAGGGCTGTTATACGAGACACCGCTCGACGACTGACGCGGTCACTTCACCGGCACGGATGCTGCTCACGCACGCACCGACAGCATGATGTTCATCTTGTGCGTGGAGAATGTGTCGAACCGAGTCTCCCCGGTTGGGCCTGTCGCTCGTCCCTGGATCAAGGCGGAACGGCGCGATTCCGAGACCGTCTATATGACCTTGTCAATGAAGGCGCTAGCCATGATGAGCAAGCAATGAACTCTTCCACTGAACGTTCGCTCCAGCTCTACGCGCGCCTCGGCGGCATCCTGTACCTGGCCATCATCGCTCTCGGCATGTTCGGCGAGTTGTTCGTCAGAGGCACTCTCGTCGTTTCCGGCAATGCGGCGGCCACGGCAGACAACATCGAGGCCTCGCAGATGCTCTGGCGCATGGGCATCGCCGGCGACCTCTTGATGCATGTGTTCGACGTGCCGGTGATCGTGGTGCTCTACCTGCTGCTCAAGCCGGTGAGCAAGAGCCTCGCGCTGCTGGCGACACTCATCAACCTGATTCAAACCGCAGTCTTGGTTGCCAACAAGCTCAGCCTGCTCGTTCCTCTCTACTTGTTGGAAAACTCCAGCTACTTGAAAGAGTTTTCGTCGGCGCAGCTCGACGCGCTGTCTTACCTGGCCATCAAGTCGCACGGGTTCGGCTTCGGTGTCGGGCTCATCTTCTTCGGCGTTGCATGTCTGGTTCGCGGCTACCTGATCTTCAGGTCGGGGTACCTGCCCAAAGCGCTGGGCGTGCTGATATCGGTGGCGGGCTCGAGCTACCTGATCAACAGCTTCGCCTTGTTGCTGGCGCCTGCATTCGCCGCGTCGATCTTTCCTGCCATCTTGGTGCCGGCCTTCGTCGGCGAGTTGTCTCTTTGCTTGTGGCTGATCGTCAAGGGCGTGAACCTGGAGCGGTGGCAGCAGCGGCTCGCCCTGCTGCAGGGAACGCCTGGGTAGAGGCCTGATTTGATAGGCTCTGCCTTCCCAGGCATCGCTCGTCGACAGGAGGTTTCCCATGGTGTTCGACCACATCGGCTTCAACGTCACTGACTTTCCCAAGGCCAAGGAATTTCTCGTCAAGGCCCTCAAGCCTCTCGACATGGCCATCACGGCTGAAGCTGATGGCTGGGCCATGATCGGCCGCAAAGGCGAAGGGCAGCTCTGGTTCGGGTCTTTCGGCGGCAGCCCGGGGCCGATCCACATTGCGTTTGCTGCGAAGACCCGCGAGCAGGTTCGGCAGTTCTATGCCGCGGCAATCGCAGCAGGTGGTCAGGACAACGGCGCGCCCGGGCTGCGCCCGCACTATCACGCGAACTACTACGGAGCCTTCGTCATCGGCCCCGATGGGCACAACGTCGAAGCGGTGTGTCACGCCGCCGAGGCCTGACCACCCGTCGAGCGTATCCGGCGCAACATGCCGCGCAGGGCATCTCATACCCAAGCACCCCAGGAGTCCGACATGCAAGTTCAAGGAAGGTGCCACTGCGGCGAGATCACGTACGAGGCCGAAGTCGATCCAGCAGACGTCTCGGTCTGCCACTGCACGGACTGCCAGATGCTCACCGGGTCGGCGTACCGGGTGAGCGTGCGCGCTGCGGGTGAGAGCTTCCGGCTGCTCAGCGGGCAGCCACGCAGCTACATCAAGACGGCAGAGAGCGGCGCCAAGCGAGCGCATTCCTTCTGCGCCAACTGCGGCACGCCCACGTATGCGCGTGCGGCTAAGAACCCGACCACGTATTCGCTGCGCGTCGGCTGCCTGGAGCAACGGGCTGTGTTGCTGCCACGCAAGCAGATCTGGTGTCAATCCGCGCTGCCGTGGTCCGAGAGTCTCGGCAGCGTGCCCAAGACAGATCGGCAGTAGAAGCGCCCCAAGCCGGCCGCCGGTTTTATCAAACAGCTGGGCTGAATCAACTCATGGAACAACGAAAACTTCGCGTCGGCCAGCCCATCACTCCTGAAGAGTTCGAAGAACTGGCGGATGCGCAACTCGCGCGCCTGGTCCCACGCGCCTACCGGGAGTTCTTCCCCGGCAAAGACTTCTGCGCCGACGGCTATTTCTACCTGCACGACGGCAACGCCTGGAGCTTCTACAAAGGGGACTTTCTTGACGACTGAGGCAGCGCCGAGCCCACTGGCCGACAAGCGCGCACCCCTCGTCGGCGTGGGCGTGCTCGTGGTGCGGGCCGGCCGGGTCTTGCTCGGGCAGCGCAAGGGTTCGCACGGCGCTGGAACCTGGGCGCTGCCCGGCGGCCACCTGGAATTCGGCGAGACCGTTGCGCAATGCGCCATTCGAGAGGTGCTCGAAGAGACGGGCCTCGACATCGGCACCGTCACGCTCTTCGTGACAGCACACAGCGCGGCGGGCGAGCCTGTCCTGTGCGAACCCGACAAGTGTTCCGAATGGCGATGGTGCCGCTGGTCCGAGTTGCCGGCGCCATTGTTCCCACCGCTTGCCACCTTGCAGGCCACCGGCTTCGTGCCTGACTTCAGCAGTGCATCTCGATGATCACCCTCTTCTCCCCGCTGCACGAGCTGCACGCCCCCGCACACGAGTTCTTCCGTGGCCAGCTGGTGCCGTGCTTCGAGATGCCGCAACGAGCGGGCTTCGTCTTGAAAGAGGTGACGGCGCGGGGCCACAGCGTTCGCGCACCCTCGGTCGACAGCTTGCCGCTGCTGGCGCAGGTTCACACGCCGCGGTATCTGGCGTTCCTCGAATCCGCCTGGGCGCAGTGGCTGGCCGTGGACCCCGCCAACGCCGGCACGCAGCCCTTCCCGTCGGTGTGGCCCGTGCGCACGCTGCGCAGCGATATGGAGCCCGCCAACTTCACCGCCCGGCTCGGCCTGTATTCGATGGACAACGGCAGCCCGATCGTCGCGGGCACCTGGGCGGCGGCCAAAGCGGGTGCAGATGCAGCCGCCAGCGCCGCGGCGCTGCTGGCGCAAGGCGACCGAAGCGTGTTCTGTGCGACCCGCCCGCCAGGCCACCATGCAGGTGCCGATTTCATGGGCGGCTATTGCTTCCTCAACAACGCGGCAATCGCGGCGCAAGCGCTGCGGGGCAGCGGATGCTCGCGCGTCGCGATCCTCGATGTCGACTACCACCACGGCAACGGCACGCAAAGCATCTTCTACGACCGCGCGGATGTGTTGGTGGTCAGCATCCACGGCGACCCGCGCACCGAATATCCGTTCTACCTTGGCCACGCCGATGAAACCGGAGAAGGCGCCGGCCTGGGCTTCAACCTCAACCTGCCTCTGCCGGCAGGCACGACTGCGCAGACATGGTTCTCGACGCTCGACACAGCGTGCGAACGCGTCGAGCGCCACCGCGCCGATGCGCTCGTCGTCTCGCTGGGGCTGGACACCTTCGCCGGCGACCCGATCTCGAAGTTCGCCTTGCAGAGCGAAGATTTCCGTGCGCTCGGTGCGCGGCTGAAGCGCCTGGGCCTGCCCACGGTCTTCATCCTCGAAGGCGGCTACGCAGCGGCAGAGCTGGGCGTCAATGCCGCCAACGTGCTCGATGCCTTCGACGACAGCTGAATCGACGCCGTTCGGTCCTGAACGCGGCTGGGCGCGACACTCGGTTGCAGTCTCCGCCGGGGTTCATGCGCACAATGCGCTGCATTCAATACCCAAGACACCCAAGGCTGCTCTCATGAGAACTTCGATCGCCCTCGCCCTGCTCGGCCTGTTCGCGGCCACGGCCCACGCCGCCCCTGCGGACCCCAAGGTGCTGGCGCAGTTCGACCTCGGCTATGTGAAATGCGAGAACCGATTCCCCGAGATGCGCGGCCACCGCGATGAAGCCTATCTGGCGCTGTGGCGGATCAAGGCCGACGCGAAGACCAGCGCCGAACTCGACAAGGTGCGCAAGAGCGACAAATACAAGAAAGAGCGCCAGCTGGCCGTCAAGGCCATGGACAAGGCCACCGGGCCGGAAGTCGAATCGAAGCTGAAGCAGCAATGCGACGCCACCTGGGCCGAAGTCAAGCGCAACGGCGCCACGCCCAAGCCAGCAGCAGCCTCTGCTCCGAAGGCGCCGTAGCTCACAGGCCATTTCGGCAGACCTGATGGACGCCCCCACGCTCACGCAATACCTGCACGATCACATCCCGCTGTCGAAGGCGATGCAGGTGGGCGTGCTGAGCCTGAACGAAGACGGCGTGGTGCTGCATGCGCCGCTCGCGCCCAACATCAACCACCGCGACACCGTGTTCGGCGGCAGCGCGTCGGCGGTGGCGATCCTGGCAGCGTGGTCGCTGCTGCACACGCGCTTGTCGGCGGCGGGGCTGAGCAGCCGGCTGGTGATCCAGCGCAACACCATGCACTACGAGCTGCCGATCGCCGGCGACTTCACCGCGCGTTCGTTCTTCAACGACGCCGCCGACTGGCCGGCCTTCGTCCGCATGCTCGGCCGCAAGGGGCGTGCGCGCATCACCGTGTCGGCCGTGCTCGAACATGCAGGCCAAGAAGTCGGGCACCTCGAAGGCGAGTTCGTGGCGCTTGGCTCCGCCTGACGCCATCGAGGCTTTCATGCGCCCGGCTTCCAACCCTGTTGTCGGCGACCCGGCCTTTCACATTCGAGCGTTGGAGCTGACCGACGCAGAGGCCTGGGTCGAATTCGCACCCCTGCCCGAAGTGAAGCAGCACAACAGCTCGACCGTGACGGTGATCGACGACCTGCACATGTCGAAGCCCTGTGCCTTTCGTGCCTGCATACGCATGAAGTTCTTGTTCACTGCGTGAGGCCGCGCCGGGGTTTCGTCCCGGCAGCCGACCTCCTTTGGTATCTGCATAACTTTGCTTCGCAAAGTGAGCAGATCCCCGCTTCGCGAACTTGTATCGA
>Ga0307508_10001466_pt1 | contig 26455 bp, 29 predicted proteins | sample 9_EM_MG_FD_203089 | JGI IMG/M metagenome (GOLD analysis project Ga0307508, IMG submission 203089) | Populus trichocarpa ectomycorrhiza microbial communities from riparian zone in the Pacific Northwest, United States - 9_EM | ecosystem: Host-associated > Plants > Roots > Unclassified | place... | reverse complement strand
GGGTCGATGGCAACGACCCAGGTTACCACTACCCCATTAATGCGATATTCAGGAGCACGAGATGTCAGTAGTCAAAGGACTGGCTTCCATAACGATGACCCACTATTAGTTGGCCAACATTTACCAGGCTCCACTCTGCCAATGCCAATTTTCGAGTCCGTGAATGCTTAGATGTGGTGGTATTGATAAAATGAGTGCAGGCACAAGTCTGATTTTCACAATGAAGCAAAGATGATACAAGCTACAAGCAATTGTGCTTAAATATGAGTACCTGATAATGCAGCCGTGCCCAAGGAACCGCTCGGGCCATTTAATGACAGCGTAGATTTGGCATCCATGGGCGGGCAAGACGTGACGGGAAGTTCAAAGGCCTCCACCACAATCTCACCTTCCCTCTCACCCGGGCGCCACTGAACACGGCTCAACTCTGCATAGTTGAGCAGCCACCTGGGATCAACATGCAAGGTGGCAGCCAACGACTTGATGCTAAGCATTGCGCGGCACACCGAAACAATCGTTAATGTGACAAAGATAATGCTGAATTGAAAAATGCATTGAGCCGGTGATGTGCTCTGCGACAAATCGAACGTACCCCCCGTGAAACGCAGTTTCATACAGCTTTTCGGTCGAAAGTAGTCGAGTAATTAATGTCTTGGGTAGATTAGGCAGGTGACTACTTACTGGAATATGAGAGGGATCGGTCATCGTGACCCCAATTATGATGAACAGAAGCGATCCTAACGCCGATTACTTCACGAATCCGAGTCGTGTCGAGGAGACCCAATGCCTTACCTAATGCACATGCGTACATGACCATTCCTCTGTATAATCTGAGGACTAGAGCAGAAATTATGGTCAAGTTCACTCACTCCTTCAAGAACCGCCAAAGAAAAGTGTCTCTTCGCAGGTATTTGGGACTAGTCACGAATCGATAGATTTTGAGCCCAAATAATAGGCTGTGGAAAAACAGTGACGGAACAAATAACCATGCAATGATGGAGGTGCGGGGACCCGGATCTGTCCCGGTTAGCTCGACTCGCACATCAGGCCACAAGACGCCTGAAAGAACGGAGGCAGCCAGGGTACAAATTATATAAGCATTGACAACAATGCTCCTGATAAATGTGCTATGAGCGAACAGGTACCACACGCGTATCATGATAGCAGCTAGTTCGAGTTGAAAATCAGAGTCAACGGTCACGAAAAAGGTGTCAACGCGCCTTGACAAAGCGCCATAGCACCAATTGCAAACACATAGCACAAGACAGCACCAAGTAAGGGACTGAGCGTGTAATCATCAGTGGATGGAGACCCTGTACATGCCGATACTTACGACTAAAGTGAAGAAAGTATAGTCAGTATGAGACTAGCATCGATGCCTGGGTAGGTCACTAACTAGAAGATTGGTACAATAGACTATCCCGTCGTGGTCAGTGGACCCTCATGGTTGATCAGTTATAATCTCACCCAGGATTAAAACCCTGAAGAAACAATTTGGCATCAGTAAACCAGCGTCGACCAACGCGGAACTTGCTTACACTGCTTGCATGAAACCCAGATATCGTATCTGGTAATATATATCAGCAGATAGAATATTCTGCGTACCGACCACACCTACGCAGAGATACATTATTCTGGAGAATGTCCATGCGCCACCCCAAAAATGCTCCATCTGGGTGTTCATGTAGAGTTTGGGTAGGGGTAGTCAACTTCACTTGAACTCACCTCGTTGGCCAAGTTAATTGCATGGTCATAAAGTAAGAGCGTCGTAGATGCGAGCCCTATCCATTCCGACAACCGCAGCCCCGTAAGAAGGGGTATCTCAACCTCGTCCATGAGGGTACAAGAAAATTTGGGCGTTGGGAGCCGAGTCGGGCTATGTTAGACAATGAGTGTTGCGTAACAGCGGAATTATAGGGCGGACAGCATCGCTCTCTTGTGGTAACGGGGATTGATCAAAGTGATGAACTATATCTAGTGATTGATGGAGGCTAGGCACAGCCTGTGATCACACCCGCGAAGGAAGCTGATCTTATCCTCACCGTCCAATTTCCCTTCTGAAATACGATTGCTACCCAAAGACGAGCCCGTGTTTCCAATGGGAACGAGAAAAGTTCAAGCGGGGAATTCTGAGCAACCTGAGTAATGAGGGTATCGTCAAGAATGTAAAGGTGGTAGCAGGAAATCAACCTCTTGATTTCGGCATTTCAGCATTGGTCAACAATTGCACCGCTCTGTAGAGGTTTCCAAAAGGGATAGGAATCAGGCTGAATCCCACGACAGGGTCCGTGCTGTTTCGCTATTGGGACGAGGTGTGATTGGCGACTTACCCGAGCCAAAAAGTACATGACCTATGATACCTAGAGAACCAGTGACCTGTCTCAAGTCCAATGCGAGAGGAACTCCGGATTCATGACGCACCGTCGTCTTGGGATGGTGGGCACATTCAATGCAGACGTCACCTAGCGTGCGTTGAAGGCGCTCAGAGCGCCAGTCCAATATTGGTCGAATCAGTTATGCGGTACTCGCCACGATAGTGCGAGAAAAAGTGTTGAGATCATCATCCAGCCAGGAAATCATCATGATATAGACCTCGAAAGATTGTAAACACCGGCTGGTGAACAGATACTGATCAAGGAAGCTGATCAAGTTCATGGGTTTGTGAATTCCGCCAAAGAATGTGAGGCTGAGTGAGTGCTTGACTTTGAGGGGTGTAGTGACGCTGGTACAGTACGGCCAGAATTGATACAAGTGCAACAACACAGCAACGTGAGCTGACTGCCAGGGCAAGGGCTCAGCACAGTAATTTTACGTTTCTTCCGACCAGATCACACGTCGATATCGCTGCGCCATATGCCCAAAGGCCAGAAATCGTCCGCATCTTCGGGCACGCGCAAGAAGAACGCACGTAAAGCCGCCCAGGCCACTCAAGGATCCTCATCTGCTGTACCTCCCCCTTCACCTGTCCCTAAGCAGTCAAAGCCCAAGGGAGGAGGGAACTCTAAGCTGTCCAAGAGGGAAGCCAGGGAGCAGCGCAAGAAAGTCTACATCCCACCAACCAGGCCAGCCCCACCAGTCCTCGATCCACTCGATACGACTGGTCTCGCTCACTTGTTACCGCCAGAGCTCGTCGTCGTTCTCAGGGCATTAGGCAAGAAAGATGCCATCACACGAGGGAAAGCGATAGAGGAACTCACAAAGTGGGTCGAAGACGCGATCAAAGAGCAGGCAACGCGCAATCGTGACCACGATCAGTACTACGAGGAAGAGGGTGGAAAGGCAGACGTGATGGTCAAGATGTTGCCAGTCTGGGTGTGTCTTCACATCACATCAACCTTCGGGGCGACTCACTCCTTCTCCAGCTCTATCGTGCTCCAGTTCTCTTCACCCACCCAGCGCGGCGTCTTCGTCATCTTGCTGCTTCTCTCCACTTTTCCGTTCTTCGCCTCGACCTAACACGCGAGGCCCTCCTTGCGTGGACCAGCGAGATCGCGCCTCAGGGTGAGCTAGAGACATTCCTGGGGACGTGGGCAATGCTTGCACACGACGTTGATCGAGGGGTCGCCACTGTTGGCATGAGGTCATGGGCGGACTTCATCACTACGACGCACAGCCTAGCCCGAGATAATCAAGACGAACATTGTACTAGTTCTGAGGCCCCACGCGCGCTATCCCAATCAAAGATCACTTTTAACCCTCGGCTTTTTATTTCCCTTCTCAAATTTGTTCATCGCACCGTCCTCGATCCACAGGGCCTCCACACAGCACTGAACCCGGTTCCTGTTATACCCTCCGATGTTTCGTCTCAACAGGGTCACAAGGGTGCGCCACAGGGTAAGGGTGCAACCCAAGGCAAAGTCGTACCCCAAGGTAAAGGTGGAACCCAAGGGAAGAAAGGGAGCCCAATACCACAATCACAACAAAAGAAAAGTGGTCGATACGTTCCGCCTTCCTCTGACTCTTCGTCACCTACTCCATCTTCGCTGTCTGATCGAGTGGCGAGTGACAGCGTTGGTGAAGAGAATGACTCAGACCGAGCTGGAAGGTTAAGGGTTGGTGCCTTGGGCGTTGTAGGGTGGGTCTTAGGTACGTCGGGTCTTTCGCTGTTCGGTAGTCGGTGGTGTCTTTTTGTCATCTCCTCATTCGTTATCTATGCGTGCTGTTCAGTTATTGATACAGCTTATTTAGAGAATTGGCCTGAAGTCGATTCCGCATCTGCTACCGACCTCCTTATCCTGACGACACAGCTGTCATCTCTCGCATTTTGGTCTACCCTCCACCCCGCGGCCGTTTCTTCACGTTCAAGTCTAGTCAACCAACAACTTTGTCCATTCTCCGTTACTTCGTTCGGTCAAGGCCAGCCTCAAGTTAGGCGAGCTGCATGGACGCTTGTGGGGTCTTTAATCAAAGTATTTAAAGGTTTGTTCTGTCTCCTCGTATGCGTGTTCGTGGAAAGTTTATACTTTGCATTTCCCTCGTCACGCGTTATTGACGCTTTATGGCACCAGACAGATTACCAGCACCCCTTATTCGGATCTTAAGCACGGTTGTACTCCGTTCAGCGTGGGTCGAAACCGATATTGGCGTGCGAGCAACATTAGGAGGTCCCTTGATGGTCTTCCTCAGAGGTACGACTTACATTTGTGTGGCTACGTTACCTTACGTACCATTCACGGCGTAACAGACTATAGCCAGGCATGGACAATCGACATGGAAAGTTCAGCAAGAGGTTACAACGATCTTGATGCCAATGTTCAAGGCACGGAGGGTAACGACTCAGACTCCGACTCAGACGCAGACTCCGGATCAGACTCTGAATCCGAAAGGGACGGCAATGACGATGATATCACAGATGTTGCTACCGAGTCGCTTTCAAAAAAAAAACCGACATCTGAAGCGTACACAGAATTCCTGCAATTTCTTGAGCTAGGGTGTTCTGGGTCTCCTGTAGATGGCTATCCATTGGTATTGGTCGTGTTGGCTGGGATGCCTAGATCGGTATGGTTCACTCTGCATGTCCTGGGCTCTGCTTGAACCGGACAGATGTAGATTCTGCCTAGCACCCTCCCACCCCCCTCGTCAGTCGATGACAAAGAGGGCGATGAACAGGGGCCCAATATCCATCCTATTTCGCAACTGCTTACTTCCTTCTGGGCTCCACTCGATGCAGGGCTCCTCGATAGGCGAGCAGCGGGCTCTTCATGGCTCAAGGCACTCGGTGAATGCCTAGTTTTAGTCGTTCGACGGGCGGCGCACACAGAGAATGTCACCATACTTGGGAACGATGATGCGAAAAATCTCCTTGCATCCCAATTCTCCCGTTTATGGACTGAACTCGTCACGAAGCGGCTGCGGGTCGAGGGGACTGAAGCTGCTGGAGTCATGGCCCGCACAGTAGATGAGGTTGGGAAGATCGGGGACGGTGCGTTGATGTTGATTATGATACTCTGGCTCTTCCGTCCCTGATTACGTTCGTAGACCTATTTGACGCATCCTTTGACACGCTTCGTTCAACCATCCTTAAATCCTTTGCTACCTCTGACGGTTCACGTGACCTCGCACCCACTTTCTTCTACCACTTCACTTCCACGTTTGCCCCCGGTACTCATGCAGGTCAGAAGACACGCGATGCGGTAGAAGCTTACATACGAAATGTCATCGAGGCTCTCGAGACTGCTCTAGGCTCTCCGGACCAGGCACTGATCGCGAACACCGCCAAGGCTCCCCTCGCAGCACTCGTGAAACTCCTGGATACATTTGGGCCCTCGCTTTTCGGTGACGAATCCTTTGCTTCACGCACGGATGATATATTCATCGCACATTCTGTGGCGCTTCTGCAAGTGTCGATGCCAGGAGTGTTGTTGTACCTCGAACATCGATCCAGGTCCTCTGATCAGTCGCGGGGCCAGCTGCGGACACAAGTATTCTGGACGGAGCTTCTAGGGTCGCTGGCATCTTCTTCAACGGAGGTAACACTATCGTTGCTGTCCCCCCTTCTCGGCGCCTCCCTCCCGATACATCTCAGAGGAGCGAGTGCGGCAATGGACGAGACAGTAGAGCATTTGGTGAGCAACGTAATAGCAGGGGGTGGCCAGAGAAATGAAGAGGTAGCGGTATCGAGAGTGTTGAGCAGCCCAGGTATGGAGGTTCGGTCGTCTGTTTTCGGTTCGTTTCTGAATATCTTTAGCACCATTCATTTCATCCGGTTGTTTGGCCACGATCGCGTCCATGCTCTCGAACGGCATTACCACTTTTGTGGACGCGAGAGTGAGGTTTGGCGGTGTGTCCGAATCCTCGATCAAGCTGGATGAAGTTCTATGTCTGGCTGAGATTAGCCCCACTGTGAGACTCGTGTGGAAACTGGCAGATTCGGGTTATAAATTTACTGGAGACGTTGGAGCGGAGCTCCGTGTTGGTATATTCTTGCTTGGCTATGTCATCCCCTGTCAAGGAGAGGCATCCAACGACAACTGGGTAGAAGATGCGAAGGCTCTGTGGGGGTCTTGGATTTCCCAAAAAGGGGACGAACAAGAAGAGATGGGTGATGTCGTGGGCAGCCTCGTGAAAGAGAAATTGAAAAGTGTTGTTGTTGACGAAATAGCGGAGACGAGGTGTGTACACTGTTTTGCCTGTCAAATCTCTCGTCACCAACACAAATCTGCCACCCAGACCTGAATACATTATCGGGTGCATCACTCCCTCACCTCCAGGTATTTATATTGACCCTCTAAGAGACCTTCTCCCATCGCGCGAAGAATTTGACACGATGCTGGGCTTATCTTCTCTTCCCTCTTCAACCAGCTCTCCGAGCTTGGCGCTCCTCGACCCCACACTCCCAACTTCTTTAGGTACCCCTACTCCTCCGACCCTAACATGTAGGAAGTATGCACGTGCCGTTTCCGCTCTACTTGCGCACCTCACTGCATCACGTACCGTCGCACGGTCAAGTCTCTGGGCACTACGTCACATTCTCGTTCTCGGCTTCTACGCGAACGAGTACCTCCTTGTGCAGGATATACGAGATGGCCTCGTGACATCTGATGTTACGAGGGGTCATCTCGTGGATGTTTTGGAGAGGGTCAAATCGCTGACCACTTATCTCCTGGGCCGTGTAGAGGATGGCGTTCACGCCAAAGTAGTGAACTTGCTCACGAGTGAGGGTGGCGCAGTCGATGATGGGAGCCTAGCGTCATTTATAACCGCAGTTGTTCGTCACGCCAAAGAAAAAGATAGAGTGAGGGATACGGCGGTGCTTGGCATCGTGCTGCAGCACTTATTCAGCGATGCTACAAAGGATGACGCCGATTTGTGGTTGGCGCTCGCGAGAAGGTTGGAAAAGACAGGTCAACTTTTGTCTCCGTTCGCGTCCAAAGATCCTTATTTGTTGATATCGCTTCTATTTCATTTCAGCCCCCCAGACCACCATCACCATATTAGCCGGAATTACTGCGTATGCGCCGGAGCCTCCCAAACTTGACAGGTATCGTAACGAGCTGGCTGCTTCGCTCGTTGGTGTTCGCCCTAGCGCAGCATCCACTACGGGTCTCGTCAATCTTCGGCTATTAGCTGCCACGGCACCGGACCTCAACTCTGACGTCATCTTCCTCCCACAACAGCGCGCCGTGAATGTTATGAAGGCATGCCAGGCGTGGGTTGCTGCCGACGAAGATGACGAAGATGGTGTCGATGAGGACGTGGAGAGTGCCATGACACTGGTGTTTTTTCATCTCGCTCCGATCTTGCAGAACGTTCCTGGGTCACACTGGGATTTCATCTGGGATGTGATTGAGAATAATTTGGAGGTGCGCTATGTTTGTTTCGAGTTGAAATAGTGGGTGTTGATATTTCACAGAACTGTTCCCTGGAAGATAGTGCAACGTTGACGATTCTTGGAAGGACGTTGAGACTGGTGATTGCCATTGATGATCTAGCACTGACGAACAAGCCTCTTCGCGCCAACTGGGCTGAGAGGAAAGCGACAGTGTTGGAACTTGTTAGGAACGTGGTCGCGATTAACACGGGTGAGCGATCAGTTCGTATATCTACATAATTCAGGAGCTGATGGAATTCAGTCGCCATGCCCTACTCTGAACCTCGTACATTATGTCGAGAGTTAGCTTTGTCTGTCATCCAAGACATGCCATCTTCGATGATGAGTGAGAAGACATTACCGCGTGTAAGAACATACACCTTTCCATACAGTCTTTCCTGACGACGGAAACATGGCAGATGTGCCACCTACTGGGAGACCAATCCCAGGAAGTTCAGCGAATGGGCTACCATTTACTCCACAATGCGGCTCGAAAGCGAACGGAGCATTATACAATCGAGGCTGGCGTCGACACGGAGGACTTGGTGAAGCCAGAGCTACCTCCTGAGCTTCTCACCATATTACAGCAGAGTCTTGGTTCAGGGGAGATGCTTGACCTAGACGAACAATCAATTCCGCGCAACAAGGAAGTGTCCGGTTACCTGCTTGCATGGATCGTCACATTCGACCTGTTTATTGAGGCAGTGCGTATATGCTCTTAGCATCTGCCACACGATTCTGACCTCGGTCGTAGTCAATGAAAGTTCGTTTGGGTTATTTCAACCACATGCGGAGCCTCGACATTATTTCTCAATATTTCATCCCGAATATATTCGACGTTCTCGGTTTGTTCAGCGGCGGAAGGCAGGTGTTCAAGCTGGACGTGTGGGCTGTAGACGACTTTCATCTAGAGAGTACGTATATATTCGTCTTGCTGTGAACTGGTGTTGATCCTCCTTGACAGCCTTCGAACCAGAAAGTTCACTGAGTTTGCAACTGCTAGCTGCCCACCTTTACCATCGGGCTCTCCTTACCGTCCCTGCCCTTATCCGTTCATGGATTTCGGACTGTACTGATAAACAACTTCTTACGCGCGTCACCGACTACACGTCATCATACTTCTCGCCGGGTATTATCAAGGCCGAACTGGCGCAGGTCCGACAGCCGGATGCCTCGTCCGAACTCTCGATGACCGAGAACCTAACTGTCAAGGTCTCACCAGCCTCTGGGGAAGTGACTGCGTCGTACATGGTCGACGAGCAGGCCCTTGAGCTCTCCATTCGGATGCCGAATGATTGGCCTCTGCACAGGCTCGAAGTGAGGGACACCAAAATGGTGGGTGTCTCGGAGGATAAATGGAGAGCTTGGATACTTGGTGTACAGCAAGTCGTGTGGCAGCAGGTGAGTTTGACATTAATAGTAGAGAGAAAGATGACGCGACTCGTTCCCGAAAGAATGGTCGCATCGTCGATGCCCTAACATTGTTCACCAAGAACGTGACTCTCCACTTCTCCGGGCAAGTAGAGTGTGCGATATGCTATTCGTATGCTTTGTTCCTTCTCCCCTGCTCGTCGTCGTTTCTTATTGATTGCATTCGTTCTCGTAGCATCATTAGCGTGATGGACGCAAGCTTACCCCAGAAACCGTGCAAGACGTGCAAGAACCGATTTCACGCCAGTTGTCTGTACAAGGCAAGTTCATTTGAAGCTAATCTCTACTCCGAGGTCTTGACGATGCGTGTGATGCAAACAGTGGTTTAAAACGAGCCATTCATCGAGCTGTCCACTCTGTCGGTCTGACATTCTGTAGACTATCTGGGAGATCGTGAGTAGTGTATGGATTCCGCAACGCTCTCATTTTCGTGTTGGGTTGGTGAAGGTCTGATGCCCAACCGTATGTAGCGCTACAATTAAAGACACGGTGTGTATTTATTTAGAATTTTGTCGTAACTTTTTTTCTGCCGAGATGGAGATGGACCGTATCAGGACAACGTCGACGAGAACACGCCGTGGGCTCGGGGTACGTTCATAATGCGCCGAGTTGCAGTAATCATGGTTCCTTGAGGTGTTCGATTTATGTGAAAAGGAAAAACGGAGAAGACTGTCTGTCTGAGGTGGAAGCTAGTATGTACAACCTTCTGCCGTGGGAAGGTTTCTCTCCACTCGACTTTCTTCTTGCTTCTCACGATTGCACGATCCAATGTGGGGCCAGAGCGAGTCAATGCAATGGATCTTGTCCAGTCTCCCGAAGCCCCTCCAGCCCCCTCTTGTTACTTACTGGGTCACGAACTCTCCACGACCGTGACCTGCACCAGTCTCGCTGCTACATAAGTGTTTCGTTCATCCCGTTGCTCGTCGCAAGAACGAGGGAGGCGAAGAACACGAGTGGTTACGTTTCAAGATAGCAACTGCTTTTTTATTCCTTCTTCCTCACTCGCCTGAAACGGCGCGTTTCCAGCTGAAACACACTGGTGCAGTTTTTGGGGATGACGACAAGGACTAGATTGACAACGTCGGTCTGGCTTTGTGAGCTTGGTCTGTCGATCTCTCTTCCCGATGGCCTGACAGTCATGACGATAGTTTCGAACTCACGATCGCTGCTAGTCTCAAACATGCAGGTAACCGGATACAACTCATTTGAGTTTGCCGCCATCTGCTGTCACCTTGGCACGTACGTATTTCAGAAACCGAGCATGCTGTTGTTCATTCGAATTTACCACCACTAGATGTGACCTCCAAAGTTTCATCGATACCTCGTGTTGTTCCATGTGCCGCTTGCTCCTGGACTCGATCCAGCTACGCCAAAAAGACGGCGAGAATTACCTCGGAGTAACTATGTATGTAGTCTTTCATCTCGGCAGTGGATACACTGTGGCATTCCTTTTCTCTTCTGGAGGTGGCCAACCTTATTGGTGAAAACATCCACTAGGGGCGTCTACATATCTGATAGATGCACGCACCTAGCGAGCACACCGAGTCATGTCCGCTAGGCCTCCTTTTCTTCTCCGTCACTAGCCCGTTTTGCACGACATCCACTGATTGGTGAGCGGCGGCGTTACTTGATGTGCCGTATTCATGTCCATCATGCGCATGACCCAAGTGGTATACTTAACACACCGTTTGAAAGTAGAGAGACGGTAAAAGATGAGGGAATTAGAGGAGTCGGAAGGTCCTTGAAGATCACAGTGCGTGGTTTATACACGGCCTGTGGGTGTATAAGGTATGGATGTTCACCGTTGGGTCGGCGGGGGGATAGACAAGGTACGTAGCTCGATTGGAAACAATAGGGTGGAGAGGCTGTAGCAATTTATCGAGCTTCTTTGTCGAGGAGAATGACACGTAACGGCGGCGGAGATTCAAGAGTACTAGGCAATCTTCAGGAGAAAAAGAGGGAATGAAACTGGCCGGTGAGTATGAAGATAAGACAAAAGAAGACACTCACATATCCGAAGCAACGATGAAACAGAGTAATAGTGTCAAACCCATGTAAATACATGGACAGTATACCTGAACCATCCACACCACCAATCAAACATCCGAGACGACATCTCGAGGCTGTCAATCCACCGTGTCGACGAGGCGAGCTCAGACACTGGTAGCAGAGTCGATCAAAGCCACGTGCCAGCATCGTGCATGGCGATGGCGAGTACATGCGTGTACCAAAGACACTGCAACATCCAGCCCCGAACTGTGATAGGTTTGGTCTACGGTCATGCAACAGCGTCCCCTTCAACGTTTCATTTGCCGTGCCGATAGGTGCACTGACCGAGGAACACAAACCACTTTGGATGGGGAGCAGATCAGAAAGCGGTTACAGCTCGGGTTTAGTTGAGGGCTGGCGAGTGTGAGAGAAGAATCTGTTGCCATGCTACGAAGTTGACGCAAAATTCCAACGTGATCGGGTTACTTGTGCGACATACGGATCTACCCGCGACTCGTGACATGGTCAATGAACTGGTCCCGTTCGCAAGCGGCACTGGACACCCGCGCCCCGCGGACATGTCACCCCATTGTGTCAGGCCTATCCAATTTACAACCACCGGGGTTATACAAAGCCGCTCTGGCTGCAACGGATCAGTTCTATGCCAGTTTGTATGAATACGCGGACCTGTTCACCGGAACATACATTCAACCTTCGCATTTAGTGGTGTTACAAGCACCTCAGGGGGTCTCGCCGAGCGGTTAGTGCGCAACCTTGACAATACGCACAGTATTAATGAGCAAAGCAACCATCTGTAGATGGATCTCGCGGGATACAACTCGGCTACAGCCTTGCTTCCTTGATTGCGTGCGCATCACCGCCGAGTATTATCGTTAATTCAGGGTCCACTTTCAATCCTGGTACTATTAAGTATTGCATCCGTGAAACAGTTGCTGAGGTGTTGCGGAGATTAACTCATCGACAATGTAACAAGTGCCAGTATCGCTCCCTCCGCTTCCCTACTAGAGTCTGACAGCCTGAATATCTAGGTGCGTCGTCAAGCATCGGTCCCTGTGACACGTACTGTACTGTTCGCCAATGTGTGGCTGTCAATGGACGGCTGCTCAACAATGCTGGGCCCTTCTCGTTGGCCCAGCAACATGTGAGCGATCCTGCTGAAAGTGGAATCTTTCATCTGGCACATGGGCTAAATAGTTTGACCTGTCCGACCAAAAGCGGACCGAGCGTGTACGGAGGCTTGTTAGGTGGTCCCTTGTCGTTATCGCTATCTCTTATATGATTGAATAGTGCTATAAATATGCTCTGGAAGTTGGGCTCCTCTGATCACCCCCCAGTGCACAATGGCCGAACCTAGTGTGTCCCACGGAAGTCCCACTTCACATGATATTAAGGACTTCAGTGAGCTCAAGGAGGAAGAATCGTCATTGCAAGCCGGGCGTCCTGCGCTAGATGGCATTGTCTGGAGGAAGCTTGACATAAGGATTCTGCCATTATGTACCAGCTTCTTTCTGCTTGATGCCGTGGTACGTTCTCAACCTGATTTCATACTCGGTGTACTTGATGTGTAGACGATGTGTAGGATAGGACCAGCATTGCAAATGCGCGTGTGGCTGGTTTGCAGACATCACTGGGCATGTCGAATTACCAGGTGCGTCGAGTACTCTGGGTAATTCCCTTTCCAGCTAATCAACTCATAGTTTGCCGTGGCTATAACTGTAACGTGCGCGAATATTTGTGAACGTCAGCACCGGCTCATCATGCATCATGCTCCAGTCTTTACATTGTTTCTCAGCTTCCCACCACCCTGCTCTTAAAGGTACATCACAATATCACAGATAATACGCCACTCACACCTTTCCGGCGCTGCAGCATGTAGGACCTGATTTCATGCTCCCTACTCTAACCGCATTGTGGGGTGTGGTCACCATCTCACAAGGTAGGGGGTCGTCGTTATCAGCTCGATATTAGACACTTGCTTATGTGAAGTTAAGGACTTGTCACCAACTATTCTGGGTTGTTGGCATGTCGATTCTTCCTGGGATTCGTTCAAGGTTTGAACATTCCGAGTCCGGGCCATCATTCTTTCCATTCACCATTGGGACAGGTGGTCTTCCCCCTTGCATTGTCCTCTATCTATCTTTGTTCTATCCTCGGAAACAGATGCAAATACGGTACGCATGAATTAGTGTTGCAGTATTTTGTCTGATGTTGTTACTAGGGTTGCGTCTTTCTTTGCCTCAGCATCATTGGCTAGCGCTTTCTCCGGTTTGTTGGCCGCTGCTATCGAGCAGCTCGATGGATTGGGTGGTAAGCCCGGGTGGGCCTGGATATTCATTCTTGTATGTTGTACAGCGACTCCTCGTGGAATGGTGCTGATCGGCCCCGACAGGAGGGATTATTTACCTTTGTCTTTGGTGTGATCTCTTTTTTCCTTGTCCCTCGCTCCCCCAAAACGACGCGTTTCTTGACGGAGGGAGAACGGGCGTATGTTGTTTCTACTTTGAAACACGCTGGCGCAGTCTCGGACGACGACAGCAAGGACCGCTTCCGCTGGACTGAAATCGTTAAAGCGGCCAAATCCCCGCACATGTGGCTCCTTGCTGTCACCACCTTCTTCAGTGGTAGTATCCATCCGCTCTCGATCCAACCTTGATTGACAATGACCCTATCAGGCTCGTTAGTGCTTGGCCTGGCTTAGTGAGCTTGGTCTGTCGATCCCTCTTTTCCAACGCTGACAACCATGACGGTAGCTTCGAGCCGACGATCGTCGCTGGTCTCGGATACACAGGTAACCAGATTCAGCTCATGAGTGTGCCGCCATTTGCTGTCACCTTCGTTCGTACGTATTTTGGAACCCAAATACTCTCTGCTGTTCATTCACACCGCGTAACGAGATAAGTGTCCTTCATCTCATCCATCGTGTCGGATCGCTACCATTGTCGTGGGTACACTGTGATATTCTTTTCTCTTATGGAGGTGATCGGCTTCACCATGTTTTACGGTATGCTGAACTCATTCACTGGAAGAGGGTCTATCTGACAAATGCACATACCCAGTGAGCACATCGAACCACATTCGTTATGCCTCCCTTTTCTTCTCCGTCACCGGCGCGTTTTGCACGGTACCCGCGCTTCAAACGTGGATAGCGAACAATAGCTCACCCCACACCCGACGCGCAACCGCCTTGGGCGTGACATTCACCATGGCTGAACTGGGTGGTATTCTTTCCACCTGGCTCCTTGGATCTCTATCTGCTGGCCCAGACTATACGGCGGCGGCAATCACGTTTATCGGCATGTCCATCTGCATGGTGATCCTCGCGACCGTCAACTTGGCGTACCTGCGGCGAGAAAATAGGCTGAAAGCAGAAATGAGGCAGAAGATGACGAAGGATGAAGAGCCGTGGGGTCTTGGGGATCGTAGTGCGTGGTTTATATATAGCCTTTAAACTGTGGGTATGAATGCATGGCGCATTGATCGATGGTGCGAGCGCCGAGGGCGGATTCAGCATGAGGCTATTTGGTGGTTCAACTTGAAAGTAAGATCATGGCAGGGGCACTCGGCCGTCAAGGCTCTGGTGAGCGGACCGGCCAATCATGAAGCAAATATTGACAGGTTGCCTCATTATGTTAGACGGTCTGGTTACCAGACTCAGGCTAAATGGACCACCTCAGTGACGGTACTACATAACACACACAATATCGCGCGGCCAGCCTAACAAATGACCAGAACTTTACCAACTATGCAACGAGCACGGCGTAGACTTTATCTTGAGAGAGCCCGCTGACGCTGTTACTTGAGCCGGGTGTTTCGAAATCACGAGTTGTTCGTGGCCTCCGATTGCTCTCCGTAATATGTGATCCTGTTTGACCCTGCTGGGATTGTCCTCGTAAACAGGATTGGACCTTCCGATGGAGCGAGCGCTTGATAGTGGGGCCCCTTTGGCAAGAATAAATTCGTTCGCGCAGGGTAAAAGTCGGGTACTAGATTAGTCAAGACTCGGCACGTTTCAGGCATTCGTGGCCCGGGGGTCTGACAATTCTTCTTTCTCTGCTAACAAGAAACAGACAGCTCTAGCGCGTCTGTGGGCACGAATTCGAGTCGCAGTATACTATTTCGCCACCAAGCATTGAACCTCGCAGCTTGTAGTACGCCGCATCACCCATCCGACAATATCGCTTGGGGTCCCGCGTACTACTTGTCACTGGCATGAAACGGCCGCGGAGATCATGTATCCCAGCAACGCGAAATCTGCCCACATGGTTCCCGAAGGCACTATCGAACCCAATTTGACTCCATCTTCGGACAACTTACCTGCAACTTCTGAGACGAACGCTTAGGACGGAAGAAGTTTGATGGCTTAGGCCCGAGTCGGTCAACCCCCAAAGTGAGAACCATTTGGCAACATTACATTTCTCTCACATTTGTATCCTTTTCCATTCCAGTGATGCTTTAGTAGATTTATTTGCCTCTCCAGATTCTCCACCAATGGTTTTGGCAAGATTCACCGCATGTGATCTTGCCGCATAACTGTGAAACTCCAGCCAACTTAAGCGTTCATTTCAGCTGTTTGACCGATCCGGGCTAGTGTGTTTACCATGGACTTCGGCTCGCTACCTGCGGCCTTGATCGGTGGTAGGCTTTTATCAAAAGGTATTTCAGCCACTGGCAGACGTCGTCCTCGAATTGCAGCTTATACTTCGAAGTACATATTACCGAAACGCATTTCCTTTATCGCCCTCGTTGTCAGCATTTGCTGCCAACTTGAAACTTCTCATCACATCACCCTCCACGACTTACCCGGCTGGATGTGCCGCATCACCACGGCACCAGGCTAGAGCACGGCCTGACCCGTGCGGGAAACTTGTGACACCGTACCCGTACCACCCCGCGAAGTGGTAATGTCTTCTTTTTACTCTTTTTGTGATCCGACTGCCACCCGAGAGTCAATGCCTACAACCCATTCAAACCCGTAACGCTATCGTATGGTCCATTGTGGGCACGGGTTCATTTTTCTACCACCCGGACCCGTACACCCACCGTCCGCAGTAGTGCGGATACCCGTACTCCACCCCACCAACATCTGACAGGTCCCAAAGTAGAATCTTATAATACACGAGTTAATCAGCCTACCCAAACGCAGAATCGCCGAGGACGGATCTACGTCTCCTATGTTTCAGCGGCTGCTTGTTACTGCTGTCCCTTACATATGATCGGATGATGAGTACATATATGCTGGGGAGTTGGGTTACTCTGATACCCCTCCAGTGCATAATGGTCAAACCTGGTGTATCCCACAGGAGTCTCGGCGCTTCACATGATATTGAAGACCTCAGCGAACTCAAGGAGGAAGAATTAACGCAAGACGAACGTGTCGCACTAGACCGTACTGTCTGGAGGAAGCTGGACAGATGGGTCCTTCCATTATGTGCTGGCTTCATTCTGCTTTCTTCCCTGGTATGTTTTGACTTGGTTTCAGGCTTGATGTTCTTGAAGTGCAGACAATGTATAGGACAGGGCCAGCATCGGGTATGCGCGTGTGGCTGGCTTGCAACGATCACTGAGTATGTCGAATAACCAGGTACGTCGAGCGCTTTCGGTACTTCGCCTCTCGGCTTACGGGTTCATAGTACGCCACAGTCTTGACCGTAACTTTCGCGTACGTGCGCGAATATTTGGAGTCTCGAGGCATTGCCTTATCATCCACCAGTCCTTATATTGCCTCCCAGTTGCCATCTACCTTGTTCTTGAAGGTAAATTACAATATTATGGATGATACGACTGCTTAATTATTTCTGCACCGCAGTATATGGGGCCGGATCTCATGCTTCCTGCTATGGTGACAATAGGGGGTGTGATTACCGCCTCGCAAGGTGAGCGACTACCATTTTCATCTCGATATTGTACATCTGCTCATAGGAAGTCAAGGGTTCGTCACCAACTATTCTGGGTTACTGGCATGTCATCTATTATCGGGATTGGGAGGTTCGAATATTTCAGGGCATCGTTCTCTCTACTTACCATTGGGCCAGGTGGACTTTTTGCTGGCATTGTTCTTTATGTTTCTTCATTCTATCCTCGGAAACGGATGCAAATACGGTACGCATGAAATCAGTCTTGCAGTATATTATCTGATGTTGTTACTAGAATTACGGCTTTCTTCGTCTCAGAAACATTGACCGGCCTTCTCTCTGGTTTGCTGGCCGCTGCTATTGAGCAGCTCAATGGAAAGGGTGGTAGGCCCGGGTGGGCCTGGATATTCATTCTTGTACGTTCCACATCGATCCCCTCGTGACATGATGTTCATCCGCCTTGACAGGAAGGATTAATTACCGTTGTCTTTGGTGTGATCTCATTTTTCCTTCTTCCTCGCTCGCCCGAAACAGCGCGTTTCTTGACGAAGAAAGAAAGGACATATGTTGTTTCTGCTCTGAAACACGCCGGTGCAGTTTCGGACGATGACGACAGGGACAACTTCAGCTGGATAGAGGTCGTTAGAGCGGTTAAGTCCCCGCATGTATGGCTTCTCGCTGTCATGTCCTTCTTCAGTGGTAATATCCTTGCACTCTCAATTTCACCTTGATTGACAATGGCCCCTTCAGGCGCGATAATGACGAGTCTGGGTCGGTAAGTTCGGGTTATCAGTGTCTCTTTTCTACGATATTCACGAAGGTAGCTTTGCACCGACGATCGTTTCAGAACTCGGATACGCTGGTAGTAAAGCACAGCTCATGACTGTACCTCCAACCGCGGCCATATTTGCTTGTGCGTATCTCAAAAAGAAACGATATTTCTGACATTCATTGATATCGCACAAAGTGTGCTTTATCTCGGCCTTCATATCGGATCGCTACCAATGTCGTGGATACACCGTCATATTTTTCTCACTCTTAAAGACGATCGGTTTCACCATGTTTTACGGTATGTTGAAACCATCCACCAGAGAAAGGTGTTTAACTAACTGATGTACATACACAGCGAGCACATCGTACCGCATCCGCTATGCCTCCCTTTTCTTCTCTGCCACTGGCGCGTTTTGTGTGGTACCCGCAATGATCACATGGCTAACGAACAACAGCGCACCGCACACCCGACGTGCAGCCGCTGTGGCCGTGGCTGCGGGCATGATCGAAGTGGGTGGCATTCTTGGCACTTGGCTCCTTGGATCGCTATCTCCCGGCCCCAACTACACGTCAGCGATGCTCACGTTCATCGCCATGTCAGTCGGCATTGTCGTCTTCTCGACCGCTAACCTGGTCTATCTATCGTGGCAAAACCGTTTGAAAGCGGAGAAACGGCAGAATATGAGGAAGGAAGAAGAGCCGGACGGCCTTGGAGATCGTAGTGCGTGGTTTGTGTATAGTTTGTAAATCGTGAGCTCGAAAACAAGTGTATGATATCCATGGCTCATTGGCCGATGGCGCAAGCGCCGAAGGCAGATTCAGGATGGCAGTGATATACCTCTAGTTCAGCATGAACGTGAAATCGTACTTGGACCCCGGCACCTCCCAGCGACACTTCCAACATTCAGGTCGCGGTGAGCAACGTCTAGAATTAAGAATATAAATTATTACCTGGGATGGAGTCCATTCAAGACTGATTCAGATCGGCAAGTTACTGTACCTCTGAGTTACGATCATAGGACCGCCCCTGAGTACTCCTGAGTTGTGCGTAGGGGAACTTTCGCAAGGTCGAAAAATATGGTAAGATGTTAGCTGCCCTTCCAAGGGAACCGATACATAGTTGCACTAAACTCCGAAAAATGGCAAGTATAGGTCCAGGCTTGTCCAGACTTGTGTCAAATAGTAGCAATATAGTGATGTTGTATGTAGTATGGCAATTGCATTGGTGAGATGCAAATAACATTCAACACGTGGTCTCGTAACCGTTCTGAAACTCCACTGGCAGCCTGAGCCAACCCCACGGTGAGCGTTCATTTAAGTGGGCTGCTGTCATAGGACTTCATCAGCTCGCTACCTACAGCCTCGATCAATGGTAAGCGTCGATTGAAACATCTTGTTTCACTCCCATGACAGACGTCATCCTCGAATTGCAGCTTATACATCGAAATATGATCGGAAGGCGTTTCCTCTATTACCCCCGTTGTCAACATTCTTCCTACTATCACCCCCTACGACTTACCCGACTGGACGTGCTATCACCACGACACCAGGGTAGAGCACGTGCTGACCCATACCACCCCGCGAATAGTAATGTTTTTCTGCTCTGTTTGTGATCCGACGGCAGTGTCCACAGCCCCTCCAAACCCGTAGCGCTGTCGTATGGTCCGGTATGGGCGATCCGTAGCCGTTCTACCAGTACTCCACTTTACCGACATCTGACGCCTCTGCACCCCTGTTTGTTGGTGCGTAGGCTTTCACTTCAACCTCGTGCTCTTTCCAACAGCAAAAGGTGCCCGGCTTCACTATCGAGGCAAGTTAAGACGTCGAGATTGTGAATGGACACCCAATAACATTCACTCCTGCCCCGGGGGTGTTCACAGGATAACCACACAGCCTGGTTGTCTTATGCTCTTCCCGTCGACTGATCCGGTCTGACATAAACACACTTGCCTCACAACCATGAGTCAGCCTTGATGTCGCTTGGGACTCGGAGAATATGACCTTGGGGTTAAGTATCATATCACCCGTTGGCTTACATGGGTTGCTGCAGTTGCTTTGTCAACGAGCGCCGATGCGAAGAGAATGAGATGGTGAGGGAGGAGGTCTCATCTTGTCTCGAAACAACAAAGTATGGAAACGCAAACCGCACTGCTCCTACTCACACGCAGTTCTTTCCCCTCATCGACATCTTGTGCCGAAACATCGTCTGTATCGCGTCTTCTACCCAGTAATGATGTATGACCGATACTCCTTCAAAACCTGCGGTTACCTGATAGTGTGCACCAACTCGATCAGATTGTTCGCAGGCCGAGGTGCATTCCATTGACCCCCGTCTGATGCCAACGCCTAGGTGGGACAGTACGGAAACTCGGGTTCACAGACTCATCTGGAAACGGTGCTCCTTGATATCAGCAGGGTAGGACTACGTCCGAGTCACCACCCTTTGCATCGATACAGATGTTCCAGGTGGCTCAAGGAATGGTCTGGGTGGGTAAGGTTCGTTGTGCGTGGTTTACCACTGTCTGCATCTAGTTTGTTAGTTCGGGTATAAGGTATGGTGCGGATGCGCCACTGCCGCAATCTTGCTAAGTATTTCAAGAAGCTGCTCCGAATTTTCTGAAAATTTCATTTTCGGGCCCGGACAAGAGCCTGAGGTGGTATGTATGTGTAGTTTGTGGTGAAGCCTCTGGGAGTAAATCGGTGGTGACAAACATTGATGGCATCGCGATTGACAATAACAAGTCTCGAATCTCGATCAATGCAGAACATGAACAAGCTTGTGAAGAGGTGCTTCAAGTTACCCTCAACAAATGGTATGAACCCTGTGCACCTTGACTCCCAGGCTGGAATTCATGTACCTACTTTTCACTCAGAAGCTGGTGAAGAACGGCATGCCGCCCCGCACTTGCTCCAAGGGGTTAACCTTATGACCAAGTCATCAAAATGTCTCTGCGGCCGGCGGTGTACAAACACTGCAAGTAACCATCACGATGGGCAAGCCGCGGCCAGCGGTCAACCGTAATGCACATCGCATGGGTGTAGAAAAGCAACACTGATCCGTGGGCAAATTAGTATCTCACGGGCACAGCGCCCGACTGCGCCATGAACCTCGTGTCTGGTACGTGTATCACTGTTATCACCGAGCTTATCACCCAAAGTTTGATCCATAGTGAACTTATCCGCGGCGCGGCCTATCCGAATCAGGCAAGTTACTAAGTGTTGTCGTTTACTTTTACGGCTTGAGCCTCAGGTAATGCTAACAAATCAGAGCTCACCAATCGCACCAAAACCTCGTCATGCAGGTATGTGTTATCGTCGATTCCTATTAGAATGGCATCACCTAATTCCCTTATTTGTGCACCAATCGTGCCAAAGACTCGTCAAAAACCACCGTTAAGTTCTTCCATTCCAACCATCATGATCACAAACCTCATTGACACAGCCGTGTATGCCGGCAAACTGCACGAGCTCCGACTGGGACCCGAGAAAACGCCGTACTTTATACAATCAGATGCGGCTGTCTAGACCCTCGAATTTGGCACCCTCTGACCTCCAGCTGGTGTAGCATGATGGATAAGGCTGACGCACTGCGCTATTCTTCCGCTGCACATGATGCGAAGGACCCCGGCGGGATCCTCCCTGCAGAGGAACCACTATCCCAAGTTGAAAATGCTGCGCTGGAGGGCATCGTCTGGAGGAAGCTCGACATGTGGATTCTCCCATTTTGCGCCACCTTCCTTTTGCTCGCCTTCTTGGTATGTTTACAAACCCCGTCTCGGGCTCCATCTACCCAATTATACATGGTGAGTAGGACAGGACCAACATCGGGAATGCGCGTGTGGCTGGCTTGCAGACATCGTTGGCTATGTCGAACTATCAGGTGCGTCGAGCGCGCTAGACAATTCCAGCTCATTAATTTCCAAAGTACACCATGGCTCTGACTGTCACTTATATGTATGTGTTCGAATCGATTGTAAATCTGAGTATTGGCTCACGTGCAACAGTCCTTATATTTGCACTGAGCTTCCAGCCACCTTGCTCTTGAAGGTGAGCCACACCACTATCGACAATGCGGCTAGTCATATACTTCGACACAGTACATTGGACCCAATCTTCTGCTTCCTGCCACGGTTACCCTGTGGGGTGTCGTTTCTGCCACACAAGGTGAGTAGTTATTACTGTCATCCCAGGGTCAGAAATTTACTCAAAAGAATTCAAGGGCTCGTCAATAACTATTCAGGGTTGCTGACATGTCGATTCTTCCTGGGGTTGGTGGAAGGTTCGGATATTTTCAGGCATAATTCTCTGCATTCATCAGTAGGCTAGGTGGAATCTTTCCTTGTATCGTACTCTACCTCTCTTATTTCTATCCCCGGAGGAGGCTGCAAATTCGGTATGCACGAGATCATTTGCAATATATTATCTAACGTTTTGAATAGGATTGCGACTTTCTACATGTCGGCATCGTTATCGGGCGCTTTTTCCGGCTTGCTGGCCGCTGCCATTGAGCAGCTCGATGGAAAGGGTGGTAAGCCCGGGTGGGCCTGGATATTCATTTTGGTATGTTGTGCATCGACTGCGTCGTGAAATGCCGCTAATTGGCCGTGCAGGAAGGCATACTTAGCTTTGTCTTTGGTCTGATCTCATTTTTCCTCCTTCCTCGCTCCCCCGAAACGGCGCGCTTCTTGACAGTGAAAGAACGGGCGTACGTAGTATCCACCCTGAAACACGCTGGGTCTGTGTCAGAGGACGGCGAAAACGACAGTTTCAGCTGGACGGAGGTAGCTAGAACAGCCAAGTCGCTGCATGTATGGCTCCTTTGCGTCGTACTCTTCTTTAGCGGTAAATTCATACGCTCTTAATTTCACCCTGATTGACAATCGTCCTGCCAGGTACGGTGGTACTTGGTCTGGCTTTGTGAGCTCTGTTTCTTTGTTTCTTTCCAATGCTGACATCGACGTCTATAGCTTCGAACCGACGATCGTTGCTGGCCTCGGGTATTCAGGTAACAGCGCTCAGCTCATGAGTGTACCTCCATTCGCGGTCGCCTTTGTTTGTACGTATTTCAAGAAAACGGTATCTTTGATGTTCATTCACCTCGCCAAAAAAAGTGTCAATAATATCGGCCATCATATCGGATCGCTACCAGTGCCGTGGATACACTGCGATATTCTTTTCCGTTCTGCAGCTGATCGGCTTCTGCATGTTTTACGGTATGTTGCAGCCATCCGCCAGAAAAGGACGAGTGACTGACCGATGCCCACACACAGCGAGCACATCGTTCCACATCCGCTACGGCTCCCTTTTCTTCTCCACCTCGGGGGCATATTGTGTGGCACCTTCACTGATCACGTGGTTGGCGAACAACAGCGCACCGCACGTCCGACGTGCGACTGCTGTGGGCGTGGCCTTCATCGTGACCCAAGTAGGTGGTATACTTACCACCTGGCTCCTTGGAATATTGTCTCCAGCCCCCAACTACACCGCGGCGACGATCACCTTTATCGTCATGTCTGTCTGCATGGTGGTCATCATAATTGCCAACTTGATATACCTGCGGCGAGAAAATCGGTTGAAAGCAGAGAGGAGGGAGAGGATGAAGAAGGATGAAGAGCCGGAGAGCCTTGGAGATCGTAGTGCATGGTTTATATATAGCCTGTAGAATCGCGAGCTCGTGTACAAGTCCACTGGGGCATGTATAATATATGGCTCGTTAATTGATTAGAGCGTACCCTGGGCCATGGCAAGTGAAAGGGCATGCAGGCCTCTCCTCCTGTACCCTGGTCCACGAGTTGGGGGCCAACCCCATACCCGTAGGGTAAACCGGAACCGTGTACCAGTGCTAGCAGGCGTTCAAGCACACTGTACAGTAAGCGTTCACCACCGTAATTTGCGCCGCCGTCACCGCATCATGACAACTATGATAAACCCCGCGCACTGACACTACGGAGAGCAGATCCCGATCATGTTTCAGACACTTCTGGAATGAGTACCCCCAAGTCAGGGAATTTCTGGGCAGGGGTTTTTAAATTGGTGGCCTGGGCATGTCGTGGTTTCCCGCACGTGCCCGACTTTCAAATTCTGCGTGGATAGGACCTTGACACCGCTAATAGGACGGGGTGCATCATACCTATTAAACTATTCAATGATGTTACAGTGGACCTATCATCTTTGACCAAAATGGAGATGATCGATCAAAACCCGATCTTTACAAGGTCTGCCACTGCCGGTGCCTGTCTTGGCCCACCATGATGATCTCGGCCGTCAGGACATCTGCGCCGTACAAACTGGGTAAACCCTTGGACTGCCAGCTGGAGGTTAATCTGCCCGTGTGCTGACTTGTCCCCACTGTCTGCGCAAACGCCGGAGGGGCTCCTATTTTGACAGGATGTCCGATATAGCGCTATGTGTATATCGTGAGGATCACGGTGCTGCCACCACCAAGTGACCATGATGCATGGTCGCCGGGTATTCCCGCGGTGGGTGTTTAACTTGAGTCGGACCCCTCGCTCTGAGTCACAGATGAGTGACCCCGAGTCTTTTGCCCGAACCTCGGCTTTGTGGTGAGTCACCCAGAGACATGGCCTTTGAAAGGCCCAGGAGGAGAGTTCGTTCTGACCTGGAGATCAGTAAGCAGACGAGGACCTGCCGTGACCGTCGGCCATGCTGGGCAGCCTGGGCACACAGCCTGTCAGCCATTGCGGCGTGCCCGATTTGAACGATGTGTGGAAGACACGATTCCTATCGCTGTAAAATCCTGTGCGATAATGGCCGTGCAGTGCTGGAGATGGCATGTATGTAGCCATTATGGGAACTCGGACGGTCTGCGAACCTCCTGGTTGGCATTAGCGTGTTGCGTGCGGTGGCCAGGGGTTACACGGATGGGAGCCCCTTGGCGGGAAATAGACAAAGTTTGAAATTTGATGGCTGGAATGGAACAAGGTCATGTAATGTATCGGCCACATGCCAGCGCTGTCGTGCGTATCGAGGACGGGAGTGGACCCGACATCCGACATATGATACACACGTGTTCGGAACATGTCCCTTTATAACCCTGACGGTCTCAATTGCCATGAACTGAAGCTTGTCGAGTCATGCCCACTCCCTCCGTATCGTTTTCACCCCCTCCTGCCGTGCTGTCTAAGCAATGGGACACTGGTCAGGATCCCACATTCGCGTTTGCAAGGCTGCAACGCGACGTCTGTCTCGTACAACGCAAGTCTATATGACCCCTCTTTTCGTGGACAATGTCTGACATTCGCCCGCAGTGGTCGGACGGACCGTAGATCCATCGGGCACCCCCTTGCTCGACCTACATGTCTTTCGACACGAGTTCGTGTCTATATTTCGCTATTCGCACTCGGCACGCGTCCATCCACTCGAGGTCAGGCTGTTTGAACCCCTCGACGATAATGCTGGCATCCGCTACGAACCAGACAGTGGCGCCGTCTTTCTCGCAAAAGACCTCATGGCGCACCTAAAGCGCATCCTAGATGCCACCGCCATGTTCAACAGGACCGGCAGGCGTTCAATGCCACCAAGACAACGCAGTTGATCTTCCATTTCCGTCTGTCTATTCATCTCCACTCTAGTTATCAGCAATTGTACTCTATCAACACAGTCGATTTACACTACTGCAATCCGTTATAACCGCACACACAGCAATACCATACACTGTTCACTATCCCGTCCTTGTAGCATCACAATGAGGATCTCGATCACCATCAACCATCAGATCTCAGATTTCAAACTTGTCATCGAGATGGCATCTCATCAAACCGATCCCGATGTCACCGTCCTTTAGAAATAGCCCGTCCACACACTTGACGGTATGACGCGCCCTGGTTGCTTCGTCCTCCAAGAACCGACATCAGTAATTTGCTCACGGCCTTATCCGCACTTAACACACTTGGCCCGCCCAGAAAAAGTGCCAAAAGTGAACCAATTCGCAAAAGGGACTGTCAAGGCACGATTAAGACGGTTTTGCTCCAGCGCGTCCAAAAATTTCTCAGGTCACAATTGGAAAAGCAGAAAAAGTAAAAAAAAAGTAGTCTAAGTAGTCTAATTACAAGACTTTCTGTCACAACGGAACTATAGCACAAGCCCGAGACGTGCCTCATGTCCATGATAGGGGAGCTGAACTCGCCTGTGATGTATGGCCGAGTCGGCACAATCATGATAGCTTCACCTGATCGCCTTGATGAACTGGTACCAGGGTAACGTTGGTCACCAACGGTACTCCATGCCAGACGATCCTGGTGGTGTCCTTGAGGCTGGATAGGGTGGGTACTGGAGATGTAGATGACGCTGGGGACAACTTGAACGACAAATGCGCCTGTACTACATACTTAAGTGAGTTGGTAGTGGGGATTGACCCAGGGAGGGATGTGAACCTGAATGACATGAGTCAAGGACAAGGGTGGGATGAAAAGGCACACAAAGGGGGGGGGGGGGGACAGTGTTGCTTGCACGTGTTGTCTAGCCGTTTGTACCGCTGCCTGTGCTATTGACACAACATGAGTATGCGGTGATGCCTGATACGATAATCTGTACCATGAGTAGTAGCACCAGCGTAGTAAGA
>Ga0307508_10001465_pt1 | contig 26456 bp, 32 predicted proteins | sample 9_EM_MG_FD_203089 | JGI IMG/M metagenome (GOLD analysis project Ga0307508, IMG submission 203089) | Populus trichocarpa ectomycorrhiza microbial communities from riparian zone in the Pacific Northwest, United States - 9_EM | ecosystem: Host-associated > Plants > Roots > Unclassified | place... | reverse complement strand
GTGTACGAGTCCAGCGAGACGGGCCATGATTGCTAGGTATTGTCCTTAGTGATGCTTGGTTGTTGTGGGTGGTTGCGGGCTGCGGAAGAACCCGCAGGACGCCAAAGCATTCGGACCAGCACGTGCCAAGACCGAGTGAGACATGTCACTCGAATGGAACAAACTTCGGGACGTTAGTTATGTAACTACGACCATCCTCCATCTCCAGCAGTGTACTCAGACTCCCACCACCAATTAACTATCTTCGGGCCCGCGATTACATACCCTCCCTGCACCCTAACATGATAACCCAGCTGCTCGAGAACGTGTTTGTACACACCCCCCTCAACCCCGCAATGGACCATGAGGCATCCACACGGCAGTTGCAGACACCGCGTCTCCACCTCCTGGTCTCGTATCCATCGGCGGATACACTCGTGGTTGACCCGGTGTCCGCACACCCCTACGGCTGAGTTGTCGGTTTCTGATGGATCGGCTCGGAGATTGCATGGCGCCTCATCGTTGATGCAGAGGCAGTAGGTGGAATAGCGGGTAACGTCATAGCAGAGAGAGGGTGTGGGTTTCCTGGTGGGTGGGAGGTCGGCTACCCATTCGGATGGGTCCGTGAGTCTGGTGAATGGCCATACACGAAGGGGTCTGGTGAATGGCCATATACGAAGGGGTTTGGTGAATATGTGTGGAAGGGCGGACGCAGACGTGGGTGTAGAATTTACCATTATACTTGGTAGTCAGGCCGGGTAGGCACGAGTCGGAGCTCGAGTTCAAAGGGGCTACTAGAGTGGCGAGTCGAAAGGATCTCCTCGAGGCCTATAAATTGGCGTATTCAAGTTGCTTCGGTACAAGTTGATCACGGCCCGGTTCGGCTGCAGTGGACCTGATGGCCTGCTTCAGTCCAGATAGGGGCCGTACGAAAGTACCGATCCAATTATTATCCTTCTATCCCGAAATCAACTAGACGGTATCTCCAAGAGCGATATATACAGGGAACAAATCAATTGGTATCACCGGAAAAATACAAAATTCAATCACGCTCAAGGGAGTAGCTTCCCGCAGTACTCCTGTGCATAGGCCCTGTACCTCTGGAGCACATCCGTCTTTGCCAGTCCTTCTTTCTGCACACCATACGCATAATGTGCTGCAAGTGCCTGACCATTGACCACCACATCTGCTGCCAGTCAGTATGTATTGTTATAGAGAAGGAGTGAAACTAACGTCTCTTAGTGAGCCTAGAAACAGTCTGCGTAAGATGCGCTTCGTCATCCCTAGGTATCGGAAAAGCCTTGATCACATCCTTTCCCCAGACAGTCACCATGTTAATACTGAGGCGCTCATAGTTCATATCCCAAGTATCAAATTTGTACTTCGCCAGACCTGAGGCACCTTTCTCGGCGTTCTGGAAGAATGAGTAATGCTGCTGCGCCGCTATGCGCCAGTCGTTCCATCCAGGGCCGAACGCATTGTACTCCGTCGCAGATACTGGGGTAAAATCCATATTGACATCGGCGGGTAGCCAGCGGTGTGGGTAAGCGAGGGCCTTATACGCTTCCTCGGAGTCGGTGGAAGACGTGATGCGTGGGAGCTTGGAGATTTTCCAGTCCGGGATATGCACGACGGGGTCGAACCCCTTTGGCGGTGTCGTTTCTGGGAGGAAGGGATGAACGGCTCCAAGGCGTGTGTGAACCCAGGATAGTTCCGGATTGTTGATTACGTTGGCAGAAATCATGAAGTATTCCGGATGTGAGATACGATATTGGACCAGCTGTGGGATCGCATCGTCATGTATGAAGAGCTGCCGCTTATTAGCTACATCCCTCGAGGGAAACCCGTGGAGAGCGCACAATATCATCATCAATCTTGACGTAAAGGACATCTGGTTCCACGCCCTGCCTACTCACGTCAGTCTCCATTCCACCTCAGTAGAATGGTGTCCCACCAAGCCGTATGAAAGTCCAGCTTGTCCTTTGTTGGCTTCATTTCACGTCCACGGACATAGGCTTCCGGTTCACTCTTCAAAATCTTCTCGAAAGCCACGAGATCATGCTCATCCGCCGTATTGGACACAAACACAACCTTATCTAGAAACCCGCCGTTCTTGACAAGATTTTTCTATCCCTTTCCATCAGCCACCTTCCATCACGCTACCTCCCAGGCGCACTCACCCGTAGATAACAATCCAGCACCTGCACCCTATCCCACCTCCCGTAAAACACCAGCGCATGAACCTTAATCTCCGGGGGTTTCTCATACGTCGTTCCGTCAGCAAAGGTATATGCTGGGCGGCCGCCCTTCCATCCCTTCCCTACAGCAAACCCAGATACTGGTGGCGAGGCGGCTTTCCCCTCCGAGGTGTGATAGTGCCGCGGCGTCCATGCCCAGATTCCTGCGAAGAGAAGAAATATGAAGCCGGCGCCGACGATGCCCTGCAGCTTGCGATTGGCTTTGAGGTGTGTGCCGAGTTGTTGGTATTTGTAACCGTATTGGGGTGCCATCACGGCGATGGGAGGGTGTGCGAGGCGATGATGCTTTGAAGCGGTGGTAGAAGCGATTAACTATCGCGAGGTGGGAAATATCGCGAGGTGGGAGAGAGTGCACAAAGGGTGGGATCATGGACGGAGCTCAAGGAGCTCGGTGCGACACATAGGTACTCTCCTGTGATGCATCCTTGTCGTGTACAAATATCGTAAGCGTTCCGATTTGCTTTTCTGTAGCAACTACCTAGGTATGTATAGGCACCATTCAGTTCTTCAGAAGTCTTCATTCAATTTAATTTGTTGTATGTATCCATCTTCGAGTTGTTTGTATTGTTGCTTCACTACTCTAGCCTTCAATTGAGTGCTTTAATAAAGAAGATTGGATTAACTAGCTCAAACTTTTTTGGAAATTCACATAGTTATCCACAGTTGTTCTCCGTCCGCCACTGCACCGTCGTCACCGACTCCGATTCGCCCCTGCATCGCGCCACAATGAATATCTTCCGGATCACCGCAGACCTCTCCCATCTGGCGAGTATATTCATTTTGCTGCACAAGATGCAAACATCACGGGTGAGTACGGGCTTCGATGGCGGGTTGAACGGGGAGATGACTGATGCGACGATGACAGACATGTGCAAGGAATCTCACTCCAGACGCAATATCTTTACCTTCTCGTTTACATTACTCGTTACCTCGGTTGGCCTCTTCTTGCCGTCCCCGGCGTCTTCGTGGGGGTACGGTGTCGGTGGTACTGACTAAGCCAGACCTCTTTACGACCTTCAACTTCTCCTAGTTACAACACTCTGTTGAAAATATTCTTCCTCGGATCCTCTGCCTATACAATCTACTTGATGATGACCACGTTCAAGCCCACTCACGATCCGGCGATCGACACCTTCCGTGCCGAGTTCCTCTTGCTCGGCGCCGGACTGCTCGCCATGACCTTCTCGTACCAGTACAGCATCCCCGAGAATTTTAGCATCTGGCTTGAGAGTGTTGCATCCTGCCGCAACTATTTATGGTGTAGCGAACCGGCGAGGCGGAGACGGTCACGACGCACTATCTCTTCGCCCTGGGTGTATATAGAGCGCTGTATATCCCGAATTGGATCTGCAGGTATGTGGTTGAGGGACACCTGGACCAAATCCCGCTGCTTGCAGGGATCGTGCAAACAGTTCTATACTCCGACTTCTTTTACATATACTACACGAAGGTTATGAAGGGGAAGAAGTTTCAGCTGCCGGTTTAGAGGAAAGAGCTTAGGAAAGAGCTTCCACAGGTAGGAGGGAGAGGGGAAGCTGTGTACACAATCTTGTGTTTTCGTGGCGGGTAGACATTGTTTGTCTTATGTCCAGGGCTTTCTGGCTTATCGGAAGGCGGCGGCCTTGTGTGTGATGGCTTATGCCGTATCTGGGAAGCTTCAGTAAGCAGGGGTTGGTTTAGGTGAAGTCTTTGATACTTCAGTAGACATGAACAATTGAAGAAATGGCCCCAAGGCCAATATCAAGCATGATGACATTGCATGTTTGCCTAACGAAAATTCCATTTCCCATCACTGCCTACTCTACATCTATGGCAATTGAAAAGACAAGTGCTTCATATTTAGTACTTATGTTACACCACCACGAAAAAGGTCTTGCCCACCCAAAAAAAAGGACCCAAAAAGCGTAACACATCTCTGATATCTCTGGCGACTAAACTTCTATTCCGCCATCTCAACATCCTCATCCTCATCCTTCTCATCATCATCGTCTGCATGAATGAACGTAAGTTTCGTGCCATTCTCACTGATCTGCCACACATCTAATTCGGCGTACTCCTCCACGCACTTGACTAATGCATCCTCGGTGAATCCCTTCGCCAGAACACGATTCCGGATGTCGCGCATGAGTACCTCATTTTTCTTGCCGGCCGCAGTGCGAATGATCCGGTAGATCTTGGAGGACATGGTCACATCTGCACCGGTGTGAGAATCGGTGTCGTACAGAGACGCTTTGGAAACCTCAATGAGACGAAGCGCCTCGTCGACGTCTTCCATCACGACGGTGTCGGAGAGACGCAGACGTGCTAGGGCTTGGGCTAGACGTAAGATGCCAAGGAGAGTACGGGGTGAAGTGTGCGAAAAGTGCCTATGGAGACAATTAGAAAATGTTCGGATGACAAGGATTGGAAGGAACTTACTTCTTGCCACCCTCCTCCTGCTTTCCCAACTGTCGCAGACGAACGTACGCTTGGGTGACGTAGTCTGCAACGTCCTTCGGCACAGTGGGACGGCGCTGCCTCGCCTGCGCAATGTATGCCCTCATCTCCGCTGGCGAAAGAGGCTCAAAATCCATCTCGGGATGCCGGTTTTCCATGTGAACATAGGTGACATGGCGAGCAAGCTCTTCATCGTTCTCGCGGGTAGGTGTATCCAAGATCAAAAACAGGATGTCGAAACGAGAGAGAAGGGCGGCAGGTAGATTAATGTTTTCAACAGGTGAGATCTTGGGGTTGTAACGTCCGTAAAGGGGATTGGCGGCCGCAAGGATGGATGTACGTGCGTTCAGTGAAGTCGTGATGCCTGCTTTGGAAATAGAGATGGTCTGCTGTTCCATGACTTCGTGGATGGCTGTACGATCCGAGTCGTCCATCTTGTCGAATTCATCGATACAACAGATACCATTGTCGGCTAGAACCAGAGCACCGCCCTCAAGCACCATTTCGTCTGTGACGGGATCACGCATAACTGCAGCAGTCAATCCGACTCCCGAGGAACCACGGCCAGAGGTGTAAATACCTCTGGGAGCAACCTTAGTGATGTACTTGAGCAATTGCGACTTGGCCACACCGGGATCTCCCATGAGACAGACGTTGATATCACCACGGATCTTCATTCCATCGCCCATCTCCTTGGTAACACCCCCAATGAGAAGAAGCAGAAGACATTTCTTTACATCGTCGTGACCGAAAATCTCTGGTGCGATCGAGCGCGCAAGCGTGTCGTACAGATTTCCGTGGCTGCGGAGCTCTTCGATATGTAGTTTAGTCTTCGCATCAAGGTCAACTTGATCATACTGCTTCTTGTGCTGCTCGGCGTGTTGCAATTCAAGATAGGTATCCGTCAACAAACCCGCCTTGATGGCCTTGAACCCAGTGTACGGTGTCGGCAGGAAAATTCCAGCCATGTCAACAATGTCACCCGGGTTGACAGTGCGGCATAGTTCACCGTGAGCCTGAACGGTGAGACTGCGGGGGATGTGGCCGACGGGCACCTGTTCAGCTAGCTCCTGAACCTTGATTTCCTGGAAGGCCAAGAATTTAGAAGCACGAGTGGACGGGAAAAGCTGTCCCCGTGCTTGGTTATCCTGGCATTCCTTCGACGGACAATCAATCATTGGAGTAAACGATTTTGTCTTGATCTCCTGGAAGATTTCGCTTCCGCATCGATCGCACGTGTATGCATTGACTATGACAGCCGGTTTGACGTCGGAAACGCGAGTCGCAATACCGCGGACAGTAATAAGATGTCCCAAATGCTCACCACGGACCTGGCGCACCGCCAATGCCTTGTTTCCAGAGCCATTTGGGTACAGAGGCCTGAAAAAGACCTGGTATCGGCGGGTCAATTCAGCGGGGAAGTACTGGGGCTGGCCATCGAAAGGCACCGCGCCGTCCTCCTGCCGGGTCTCGGCAGCAGCATTGCGAGCACGGCGCTGGGCAAGGATAATATCGAGGACATCGTCGTTATATCTTGAGGATGTCAGTCTGAGGGGTGCGGTGCGAAAAGGGCACGCCATCGGGGGGCGTACGTGGAATCCACCGATGCAGGAGGCATCACGGCATCGATCGCTCTCGAGAAGATGTCGATGTAGTGTGCAGTGTTCTCCTGTATCGACTTGACCAGGCGAAGGGTCTCCGGGCTATTTGCCTCGTACTGCAGAATCGTCAGACTTCAACCCTCATCCTCGATCCGGTGGTCAACGCACCTCCTTCAAATCCTCTAATTCGATGATAACGGATGACTGCTCGCGGTTCGCGATTTTCTGGAGATGTTCCATGTACTTGGGCTTGAGTCCTGAATCTGGTTGCCGTTGTCTTCGAGGAGCTCTCTGTGCCTTCTTCCCACGGCGCCGAGGCGTTTCCTGCATTTCTTCCCCGTCTTCCACTTGAAGATTGGATAGTGCATCACGGGTGGCTTCTTCGGTGGTTCGCGTGGACTTGAAACTTTTCAGGAAGTCCTGGAATGCCGCTGCAGCAGAACACACTTGTCAGCTATCGTGATCCTGTGTGTCTTCGAGACCCGGCGCTTTTCGAATTGCACCACGCAAGTCTCAACAAGAACGATGCGGAAAATTCAAAACAACTCACCTTGTTGCAGGTCATAATCGATACCGATATCAATGACTGGAAGAGACATAGTTCGCGATGAATAGAATGTAGCGAGTGGCGTTGGTGGTGATGGCTATTCGTTGGTTACTGTTAGGAGAGGTGGTAGTTGTTGCCCAGGGACGAGAGTAAAGTAAAGTAGAGTAAAGTTACCCAGATCATCAAAACGCGTCGCGCGTTTGGGTTGGGGTGTTCCTGGGTCCCGTCGGCGGCCAACCAATCAGAGTATGTACCTAGCCAATTAGTTCACTGCCACCCCTAAAACATGCCACCGTGCCTAGGGTTTTTGCGCCTTCTTCAGCATCTCCACTTTCCTATGATTGGTGCCGAAACGTTCACGAACGAGCACACCCACATGGTTAGGTACTGCTCCTTTACCTCGGTCACGGCCATGTTGGTAGTGGTCAGAACAAACTGCAAGTGACCAACACCTCCGCCACTACTGCCACCGTGATCTCCGTACCGATCGCCGAATTGCCGGCTGGTGGGCTTAGATATAGTCGTCCGCAGAAGAGAGCTCTGCCTACCTACATAAGTATACGTAACTCGCCGTACCTCTGCTCTACGTGTATGTACCTATCACAAGTCGCAACATCACATCCACCTTGCCTAGTTAATTCCACATACGCGCCCTCCAACCATTCCCCATAACATCACCGATCATCACACCAACCATGCCTCACGCCGCCGCCTCCGCCAACCGTCCTCCATCAACGCCGGCAACAGTGTTCCTGACTCCGCTCAGGACCTGCCTTCTGAACCTTCCAGCCTCGCTAGTCTCAGTTCTCGACTCTCAGAATACCCCCGCGCAGAATGTAGTCGTCGAGATTACCTTCCGCGGCTCGACCATGGGCAGTGCTTCGTCCTCGCAGCGCACAGCGTATGCGGGATGGACGGGGATGCAGAGCAAGCGGAAGCCGACGGCCGGCACGCCCATGCGCGCCGGCGAGGACGCAGTGATAGAGATGGATCCGGCTTTGGCAAAGAATATAGGAGTGACAGAGGGCTCGAAGGTATGGTTGATCTACACGTGATAGTTCGGTGTCATAGTTCTAAGTTTGTGAAATTAGGTGTCCATCCAGCTCCACGTTGATCCGCCAGCAGCGCACACACTGCACATTGAACCTCTTACGGCGAGCGACTGGGAGATCATCGAATTGCACGCGTCGTTCCTTGAGCTCAACTTGCTGTCCCAGGTCCGTTGTGTGACCGCCGCGCATCCGCTCTCAGTGTACCTCTCGCCCACATCGACCGCGTCTATACGACTGACGAAGGTGGAGCCTGAGTCTGCGTTGTCCGGTCCCAACGGATTCGCCAAAATCTCCCCCGAGGCAGAAATCATCGTTGCGCCGAAGACTAGACAGCGGCGTCCCAGCAGAGGTGCAAAATCGACCACGAGTACAGCTCGGACGTCTACGAGGAGAAGGCCTGAAGGAGGTGCTCCCGTGACTACGGGCAAGACAGCGCTGTTTTTGAGGGGTGTAGTGCTGCCAACTGCGCGGCACATCCCGGTTGCGGACGATGAGCCCGAGCATGAGGAGGAGAACGACGAAATGAATGGTGGGGGGCGCGGCTTCACTGTGTATCTGGACCCCAGTGCGATCGCATCAAGGCAGCTGCGGAACACATCAAAGGTGGTGGTATCGATTGTTCGACCACCGTCACTGCTGCCCCCGAAGGACCCCTCACAGCAGCAACAGGAACAGCAGGATGACAAGGACAAGGACAAGAAAGACTCCGAGATCGCGGCGGCGACAAGGATAGTGGCTAACGTCCGACCATGGGATTCTGCGCCAGATGCGAAACATGTGGCGCTCTCCCGTCTTTTAGCGGCTTCCCTCCATCTCTTCGAAGGAGAGGTCGGCCCCATGGTGCGCCTTGAAGCCGCGCTGCAGCCGGTTCCGCACAAGATCCTGGCCAAAGCCAAGATACATCCGTTCACAAAGGGAGGAAAGGAGGACGGCGTCAGGTGGGGCGGAGGAACCAAACGATTGGAAGAAATGGCAATCGCTCGACTCCAGGACGTGTTAGGACCCAAGCGGCTGCGCAACGGCACAAATGCGATGATCGAGGAGGACTTGGCCTCTGTTTCACCTGGCGAGGGTATTCTTGAGGGCCCACTTACCGATGGTATGGTGCTTCCGGCGATCGAGGACTCGCCGATTGCCTCCGGCGGAATAATCAAACTCGAGGTCACAACTATCGAGGGAGCCGATGCCTCTCAAGCACCATTGTTGAAGTGGTTCATTGCCGGTGATAAGAGACCTACTCTGGAAATTGCCTCTCATATTCCCAAACCACCAGCACCGGCCGTACCAGAGACAATGTTTGTGCCGGACGAGAAGGACGAAGTGGTTGGAGTCGATGCTGTTCTCCAGTCAGTTACCGAGAACCTTCTTTCTGCGTCGTCGGTGCTTTTGGCTGGTGCTCACGGTTCTGGTAAAACATCCGTCGTGCGGTTAATTGCGAAGAGGCTGTCTGGTGCACCGCATTTTTACCGGGTTGTTGACCCAGGGACGCTCTCTAAACTCGCTGACGAGCGAGTAGCTGTGGTTAAAGAAAACCTCACCCGGTGGTTGTCGGAGGCAACTTGGATGGCCGGCAAATCATCTCGTAGCATCCTACTCCTGGATGATCTAGACCGGCTATGCACCACCGAATCTGAAAATCAGGACAACTCGCGAGTCCGGCAGCTTGCAGAGGTTGTCGTTTCCACTATCAAGAAATTCACGGCTGGAAAAACGGTGGTTGTCCTCGGCAGTTGCCAGGCTAAGGAGAGTCTTCACAGCCATCTGGTTGGCACACATGTTTTCCGGGAAACCATCGCCCTGAAGGCTATGACCAAGGAGGGTAGGCGGACTGTACTGGAGGGGATCGTGGCTACTCGTGGAGGCGTGGACCCGAGTCTGGATTTGCGGTTGATTTCGGCCAAAACAGAGGGGTACATGCCTGGTGATCTTGCACTGCTCGTGGATCGCGCTCGCCACGAAGCTGTTGTTCGGCTGGTCGATAACTCCGACTCTTCCGTCAACTCACTGGTTCTGGGACCAGAAGACTTCGACTCCGCGCTAGCCGGCTTTGTCCCTGCTGGTCTCCGCGGCGTCAAACTACAGACCTCTGGAGCTGGCTGGAAAGACATCGGCGGCTTGAAGGAGACTCGAAAGATCCTCCTCGAAACCCTCGAATGGCCAACCAAATACGCTCCGATTTTCGCCTCCTGTCCTCTTCGCCTCCGTTCCGGTCTTCTACTCTATGGCTACCCGGGTTGTGGAAAGACACTACTCGCATCTGCCGTCGCCGGAGAATGCGGTCTGAACTTCATCTCCGTCAAAGGCCCCGAGATATTAAACAAGTACATTGGTGCCTCCGAAAAGTCCGTGCGCGATCTCTTCGAGCGCGCTTCAGGCGCGAAGCCGTGCGTTCTGTTCTTTGACGAATTCGATTCCATTGCCCCGAAGCGTGGGCACGACTCTACAGGTGTTACCGACCGTGTGGTCAATCAGATGCTGACGCAAATGGATGGAGCTGAAGGATTAGACGGCGTCTATGTCCTTGCCGCCACCAGCCGACCGGACCTGATCGATCCCGCGCTGCTGCGTCCTGGGCGTCTGGACAAATCCCTGATCTGCGATCTTCCTAATGAAGAGGACAGACTTGACATTATCCAGGCAGTCGGATGCAAAGTACATTTCGATGCCGACGTGGATTTAGGAGAGATTGCAAAGAGGACGGAGGGGTACAGTGGTGCAGATCTGCAGGCTGTTGTGTACAACGCCCACCTTGAGGCAGTACAAGGTGTCATCAGCGAGGAGATTAGGAAGAAGGAAGCTATAGAGAAGCCAGCTGATGATGAAGAGGATCTGGAGTTCTTGGAGTTTGTTTGGGGCGACGCGAAAGGGAAGGCAAAGGGTCCCGACCGCAGGGCGAAAGGGAAGGAGAGGGGGTTGTTGGTTGAAAAGGTATATCACCCCCTCACCGCTCTTGCTCGCACATTGCTAACTGAGATAAAGGTTCAATCCCTCAAATCCTCCAAATCCAGTAAAAAATCCACAGACAAACCCGCAACATGCGGTGACGGAGAGGAAGGGAAGAAGGAGGATATCCTGATCAAACGGCACCATGTCGAGACGTCACTTAAGACCACCCGACCCAGTATCTCCCAGCAGGAGCAGATCCGACTCAAGAAGATCTACGACGAGTTTATAGGAGCGCGCAACGGCGAGATGCCGAGCGGACAGGGTAGCACCGAGGTCGGTGGGCGGAGTAGTTTGATGTAACCGAGTGACGGGCGACAGCATATGAACGTTTATTTGGTTTTTGACCTTTGTTTGGTTTTTTTGCGCGCATATATATCATAGGCCCTCACGCGTTGATCAATGTAGGGCTGTGATCGGCTGCAGCAATAATAGAACCATATCTCACCTCCCTTCACGCGATTACGGAGTATAGAACACCCCGAGCCCCTTCCACCATCCGGGCCCCACCGCGCTCCCCACTGCCCCCTAACGGGGCTATCCTGCATACCATTCGCCATGGCCCCCCACTCGCGCACCCGCGGTGAAAACAGCGCCATCTTGACCATGTCCGCCTCGTAGTCATCCCTGACGTATTTGAATGTCACTTATCGAAGAATATTGAGTCTGTCCCCCCCGCCGTGTCACCGAGAGAGAAAAGGAGGAGGGCTAAGGTACAGTGAAAGAGGTTAGGGTAGAATTCTGCAGTCTCGGATCTGCTGCAGGACTTCGGGCCAGAAGGCGGCGTGGCAGGCCTTACTGGCTTCGAGCTGCCCGGGGTGGACTCCGGAGGTAGACTATATACGCGATGGGGCGGGCATTCTGGGTGATGGTAGTGGTGGTTGAGGTGGACATTGCGGTGAAGCTGATGAAAAGCTTGATCGCGATCTAGATTTTGGGGAGGACGGAGTGCGGGGGGGGGGGGGTTATGTCACAACGGTACGGCTGCCTGGTCGGCAATCGGTGCAATCTAGCCGACGGCGGCCGAGAGCTCAACGGCCCTGGGGTCGGATGCGCGGGCGGTGAGCTTCGCTCGGCGACAGGTCGAAAGTGGCGAGTGACCCGCCGTGAGCACCGGCCCGAAACTCAGCTAGGGAATCTAAACATCACCACATCACCACAATTTGAAGGAAGTATGCGGTCAATGAGAGGAGACCTCACGCACCGCCGAGAAGTTCCGGAGGACAAGCTTTCCAACTTCTCCCAGGCGCAGATTGGTAGGGAGGGAAGAGGTGATACAGTGAGCGCGTAAAGGTGAATTTCCACGAGACATGAAGTAGATCTATTCCGCCGTGGCGCGAAGGAGTCCATTCGGCAAATTGAGTAATTGAGCCGTCGTGAGAGTCTCCCGGGGATCCAAAATAGAGGCTCTTGGTCACTATATATCGTGGGCGTACCGTGGGAGAAATTCAAGTAGGTGTAGGTATGAGGGATGCTCTGCAGGTGGGGGGTTTGTTTGTGTGAAGAGAAGCCCCCGGTGGGCAATGGGCCGGTTTTGTATAGGACACGATATCTGTTTTCGGCGGGTATGTGAGTTTGCCTTGGCTGGTACCGGTGTATGTAGCCAGTTACTAATCTTGGTCCTATTCTGGGGAAAACGTGTCCCGGAAGTGCCAATGGGAGCGTATATGAAGATCGCATCTCGGGCTGAAGCCATGCCAACGACTCAGCTGCAACAGGCCGGCGTTACACACGCGGCAGACCAAAGGCGATGACCAACTAGTCACATGCAAATTTGCTTCCCGGACTCTGTATTCGATAGCTCCTATGTCTGCTGATCGTTGGAGGCAGCGCAGCGATTGATGTATGTATTGGCGATTCTCCGAGTAGCATTGCTGTTGAACAGGTACCTAGGTACCTCATACATAACGCAAATGTACTTTTCCAACCGTGTGAGTGATCTGTCATGAGTCTTCGCCGTTAGCCAGTCTATACCCCTCCCTCCTTCAGCGTCAGGGCTCGTACATTTCGATGGAAACTACCCGCTAATGCTACAGCTGAGTCAGAAGTCGCGGAATGCCCATTGCTTTCCGGAAATCCACAATGCTGCCAAACGGCGCGCCTTCGGGAATGTCAGCTATGGTTGCGGTGTCACGACGGGGGAAGAGGGGCGGTGGCACGAAGGAGGAGAAGGCAATGGGGCGGGGCATGGACAGCGGCGACGCGGTCATGTAAATCACTCTGGTGGGTAGGGAGAGTGTGACAGGACAGATTGTCCCTGGAGCAAAATAGCAGCACTCGGTTGCGGCTCCAGAAGCGTGGCGGACCCAAAACGGAGACTCCATGGGGGTACACAAGGGAACATAGCTTTGATTGGACACTGGTTGGTTACGGATATATCTTCCTCATAAACTAATAACTGGCAGAAGACTCTACTGCATGCTCATGCCCCGGCCAGAAGACGCGTCTAAACCGCCTAGTGGTCTGCCCCCTCTTCATGTACGCAGCGGCGATCTCGGCCTTATCCTCGGTGGTCATGGCGGTCTGCCCTGTCGGGCCCCGTCCTGGCGGCGCGGATGGTCCAGTTCTTGTCGTCCTCCTGGACTTCGTCCGCCGCCTCCCACGACATGCGGCACGGACGAAGCGGCAAGACCGCTCGCTTGCGGATTTGGTATGGCGCTCGGGCTCGGAGTGGAACGAAGGAGCCTTTTGCACCGTTCACCGACTAATTTTCCATCGTGGACAGGGTATTAGGAATGTAGTAGGTATTCTGGCAGGCCCTCGTTCTCGTATCCTGCTTGATCGTCGGAATGGACTTCGTCCGGAATGTTCGCCACAGAGGAAGACTTGGGGATTTCTACTCCTTCTTCGGGTACTTTATATAGCCGTCCCAGTGTCCTGACAGGTCATTACCAATTGTCAGCTCCTCCACATTTCCCCCTAGACCAGTGGTAGCCGTGATACCGGGGACGGATTTTAGGCCGGCTTCAAAAGACATTCCTCTCGGTTCCTCCTCCGGGTAGGTTGAAGGTCGAGGTGATATCCTGAGGCGTCGCCGCTCCAACGGCCTCCCAGCCGAGGCCGCCAGGGCTTGGAGTCCACTCCCGGACGTGCGTATCCCGACACTCGCGCGTGGGGATCTTGAAGTCGCCATCCAGCTTGTCAGCCAGGTCGTTTCCGCCCTTGACCATGTGCACAAAGCCTTTCTCATCTTCTCGCCTCGCCGTAGCTGCAACTTGTAGCATGGCGTTCCACTGTTCCAGCAAAAAAGCGTCTCTCGCCACCGCAGGAAGCGTCTGAGATGGGGGTTAATTCCATCGCAGTCACCATTTCCCGACAGCTCCTGTCGCTGCACATCCGAACGACCACCAACCCCGACAGGGTCCAGGCCTCCACTCGTCCGTCGGCGTCTTGCCGTCTCCGGGAACCGGTAGCTGCGTCGCCTCCGGACCGCGCCCAGCAGAGGCATAGACCGAGTTTGCGAGGTCGACGTCTTCCACGCTCGCAGCTCTGTGGTTCGCCACCAGTGGGAAGCTCCCCCAAGTTCTGATTATGTCTGATGGGTTATGGCATATCGATGTGCGCACACACACACGATGCGGGGAAGCATACGTTCCATCCTCCTGGCTTGATTCCCGCTGATGCAACTTGGCTGGATTGTCTGCTGCCGGATATCGGTATCGACCGTGATGAACCGACTTGCGCCCCGTCGAGGGAGGGTGGGTAGAAAGGGGAGCGGCCGGGACCACTTCGGTGGGCTACAGAGGATGTATGTACATGGTTGTGAATATTGATAGAGGTTAGCGTAAGGAGGTAGGAGGGAGACATAAAAGGGAAGGAGAGGATGAGGTAGAAAGAACGTGGTGGGCCGAGGGGGTTAAAGTGGATCTCAGCCTAGATCACACAGGGCCTAGCAGCTCCCACCGTGCGGGGCGATGGAGCCCTTACTCACAGTCAGGCCAGTCAGGCAGACAGACAGGCAGTGAGTATCACAAAACATCACCCGTTCGAAATGTGTTGATCCGGGCCATATTATTCACGAACCCTCATCCGGTGTACGGCAAACTTCTGACGCCTGATGGCGGCTGCGAGCCGTACAAAGCCGCGGGCAAGCTCGCATGCAAGAAGAAGGCTTTGGCCATCGATGGCAACAGCATAACCCACTACATCGGCAAGCCAAATCTGCTCGACTATTCCTCGACCAAGGGTGCTATCGTCACTTTCACTAGGGCCCCGTCCAATCAGCTTTGCGGAAAGGGAGTCGGGAGTCCATGTCAACCGCGTTGCCCCCGGGATGGTGAGTAGTACCTTCTCCTCGATACATGTAATGTCATGAGTTTTGACGGTGGGGCGTAGGTGTGGACTCCCCTGGTGATCTCGACGATGACAACGGAGGTTCTGGGTTCATCCGGTAGCACCCCTATGGGTAGGCCAGGACGACCAAATGAGATCGCCACCTGCTTCGTGTTCCTGGCCACTTCCGACTCGAGCATGATCCCCGGCCAGACGCCGCAACCCAGTGGAGGAAGCATCGATCATCAACGGCTAGACGTTGGGTGGTGGCAGTGGTGATGACGACGATGATGAAGACGATGTCCGCAGCGACCACGGAGCTCATAGCTGTAACACTAGTATGGCAGACCAAATGCTTGGGGTGTTTCGACGAATGGAAGTGTTGCCAATTTTCAAATTCGAAGCCCCAATCACTCGTTATGACGTCAACGTGCTATGGTCCCCCCGCCCGGCAAAAAGTGGGCATGCATGCCTGAGCGGAGAGCAATGGGGAGCTTGCAACGGGCCGCCTGCAGACTATCTACTGATCGAGGCCGGGGATAGTTTGTTCTCGCCACGATTGAGCTATATGATAGGTATGTATGTACCTACATAGGTCGCATGCAAGTAAGTATCTATCGAATAAAAAAAAATAAAAAAAAGGTCGGCAAAAAGCGGCGAGGGGATGATGATACATGGGATTCTAGAACAACATGATGCAACGCACGCATGATTGCGGGCATAATATAAGCGAAGGGCGGGGAGACGTGCAAGATTCCGGCGGTGGAGGCTGACGGCGACAACGCGGTGATGCGCTGTGACTGCGGAGATGATGCATGATAGATACGCCGCCGTCAAGCCTTTCGTGCAGAAGATGGGGGCGCGATCATCACGCTCTAGAACGTTTGAGTGTTCTGGCAACCGACCGTTTCGGAGGGGGGAGTGTACGATGATGAGAGAGAGTGTGCAGGGATGGATGTATCCGACACGTCATGAAGCACTCGCTCCCCTTTCCTTCCTTCTTTCCTTCCTTCCTTCCCTTCCTTCCTTCTTTTCTTCCTTTCTTCTTCCTTTCTTCCTTTCTTCCTTCCTTCCTTCCTTTCTTCCTTCTTTCCTTCCTTCCTTCCTTCCTTCCTTCCTTCCTTCCTTCTTCTTCGCTTCTTTCTTTGCTGGCGACGCTGCCGTTGACGAGTTGCCTTCGCCACGACTTGGACCGGTCTCACCGCCGTCGGCAAGTGTGCCAAGATAGACAGAAACGAATGGCGAAGCGATCCGGTGTCATAGTCTCAACAGCACAGCGGAGCCCGTGCGCTGAGTGGTGTGAGTCGCTGCCTTGTACTCGCCCGATGAGTGCGTTGTTCTGGAATGAGCACCAAAAAGGAAGCAAGCAAATCCATGCTAATCTCGCCAATCGAGAACAGCGAACTTCCACCCCGCCTTCTACGGCGGGCCCCTACGGTTGGACACGAAGGGGATCGATCGGTGCGAGCGGATGAACCGCTGGAACTGAACCCGAGCGAGCTGAGCTACCTACTGCACATACTGTACATACATACATAGATAGAACAATTGTCTCCCCCCACCGAGGGCCCTTCCCCAATCCGCTGGGATGCCCTTTTGCTCGTTCTCCGCTTCAGCTCTCCCTTCCGAGACACCAGCGGGCCCAATGCGACTTGTTTCCGTTGCCAACATCGACTAATACTGGGACTGGGAAGCACACAAGTGCTCACCCATCTTATGCTTGCATCTCACATCTTACATCCCACTACCTCCATAGTCTACCGCTTCCTCACCGCCTTCCCCCTCTTTCCCCAGTGAGTGTGGCTACAGCTGTTCTCCCTGCGCCCTTTCTCCCCGAGTCCAGAGTGCTGCCGTAAACCTGCTCCCTCACTCCTCCTCTTGCTCCTCCTTCTTGCCGCTCTCCGTTCCTCCTCGCCCGCCCGCCCGCCCGCCCGCCCGCCAGCTCTATCGCCCGCCCTCTCTCCTCCATCCCCACCCTTCCCCCTCCCCCTCCCCCTCCCCCTTCTCCCCACCTTCCTCCGCCAGCCAATCAGCCAGAATTATCCCTGCCGGCGCCTCTTCCCTGCATCAATACACTTTCTACCGTTCACCACGCAGCGCAGCCAGCGACAAGCAGCAGCAAACCCAAAAAACTAACCCCAACCCTCTTTCCAACCAAACCAAAACCACCTGCCAGTTCGTGTCTACGTTTCTTTGCCGTACATAATACATACCTCTCTCAGTGCTTCTGGGTAGTCTTCGCTGCCTCTGCCTGTGTGCTTTTCCTATCTTCCTAGCCCAACCCTCCCTTCTTACCCTACCCCCCTACCCCCCATACCTACATCCCACCACAACCGAAACCCCCCCCCGTTCAGCGAAAGCTCGATCCTCCCCGAAACACCCAAGAACTCAAACCCCCACGATTCGTTCTTACCAATCCTTATTACGGGACTCTACATCCTGACCGAAAGAAAACAAAGAAAGAAAAATAAACACAGAAAGAGACATCCACGGGAAGACGAGCATACTCATCCTACCACCATCCCCCCCGTACGTCATCTCTTGGTAGTCGCTTTCCCGCTTGTTGACAGCTGCAAACCGTTTGCGTCGGCTGTCTGCTGTATCCTGCATTACTCCTGTCTGACTGAGGTGGGGCGGAATATTCTAGTCTTAAGCCTATACCCATCCGACTCTGCTCTCTCCACACACTTCCTACCTCTCACCGTCAACCCTCTCTATTACTTCTCTGCCATCAAGTGGACACTGCCGCGGGAAAGTTCTTCTGGCGCCTTGAGGGATTGGAGCTTGCTTTCTTTCCTTGAAGCGGAACCACGCAGGTCAGCTACAGCTGTCTCCGTGTTTGCTCCGAGACGGACAAAGGGAACCGACAACCACAATCACACTCTTCGCCTACCCGCCACTAAAAATAAGAATACGCGGGAAGCTTGCAGAGGAATCCACAGCTACTGGCAATCGCCCCTCCGATCCCTGGGAACGACGGGATTCTCGGATACCTGCCTTCTCTTTTGTTTCCATCGGCAAGCAGCAAACTGGTGCGTTTCGGATTCGTACCTCGTTCGTTCGTTCGTTGCTGCACGAGCTGCTCTGACTACGGTTCTGACTCGTCTTCGCTGAGTAGATTGCTCCTCCGACTTGCTGATTTTACTTTGAGTACACACCTGAGCAGTGGAAATATTTATACGTATGTTTCTGTTGACTCTTTCCGCTCTCTACCGAGTAGTGGTGAAATCGTACATACGGTAACAATGGTTCTAAAGTTGAGTCTCTCGCCTAGGACACTGCCGATTGCCTCGGAGCCGCGCCTGTCATTTCTCTCGGCTCCGTCGTCATCCCCGCGCATCTTGATTTGGATCCGAACACAAAACCCCTCGCCTTGCCTCGAAGCGGAAGAAGAAGGAGCAATCATGTCCCTTCCTGCAGCATACCTCCAAGAGATCGATATTCTCAACCAGAGGATATCCCAAGCACAGCCCGCCGATATCGTGCAGTTTTGTGCGAACTACTTCAACGGTCGTCTCGAGTCTGAGCGCTTAGAGCGCTTCTCCACCACTATGTTCGATCCGTTCGCAACAGCGAGCTCCAATGCTTTCCCTGGTACATTCGGTGGATTGGGCAGCTCGGGAGGATTCGACGGTGCTCGCGATGCCATCACCGAAGAAGAGGAAGATGTGCACAGTCCGACAACTCCCAATTTTAGGCCACAGTTCAGCCCACAGTTCAGTATGGGTGGATCTGGTGGCGGCGGCGGCGGTGGTGGTGGTGGTGGAACCTCGCGCCGTGATCATTCCCCTTCTTCCGGCGGGAGAGCCGGCTCGCGTGGTCCTCCTCGTGCTCCTGGGGCTGCGTTCCTCTCCCCATCCCTCAATGCTCATCTCTCGCCGAATTCCGGACAGGATTTCCCCTCGAACTATAACAGGAACCGTCGAACCTCTGTGTCCGCCGAATCCCTGATCCCGAATGCGTCCAATGACGAGTGGTCGCCGCCGGTACACGCCAAAACGCCCGACCAGATGGCTCGTCTGAAGACCGCCGTGTCTGGCAATTTCCTGTTCACCCACCTGGACGAAGAGCAGTTCTCCCAGATTCTCCTTGCTCTGGTTGAGAAGCCCATCCCCAATAAGGACATGCGTGTCATTACCCAGGGTGATGTCGGAGATTACTTTTACATTGTCGAGAGGGGTGACTTCGATATCTACGTTAACTCGATGGGGCGGATGATGCCCGGTCCCGACGGGATGGGAAAGAAGGTGAACTCGATCGGTCCCGGAGGTTCGTTCGGTGAGCTGGCGTTGATGTACAATGCCCCCCGTGCGGCCACCGTCGTCTCGACGACTGCTCAGAACATTCTCTGGGCCCTGGACCGAGTCACTTTCCGACGCATCCTGATGGAGAACACCTTCAAGAGACGACGAATGTACGAAGCCTTCCTCGAGGAAGTTCCGCTGTTGTCTCCGCTCGTCGCCTCGGAACGCTCCAAAATCGCAGACTCCCTCAACACCGCCGATTACGAGCCGGGAGCTACCATAATCAAGGAAGGCGACCCCGGTGACCGTTTCTACTTCATTGAGCAGGGTGTCGCCGACGTCTACAAGAGTACGGTTTCTGGTGGCTATGTCCGCACCTTGAACAAGGGGGACTACTTCGGAGAGCTAGCGCTGTTGAACGACGCCCCGCGAGCTGCCAGCATCGTGGCCAAGACCAAGGTCAAGGTGGCATACCTGGGCAAAGCAGGGTTCCAACGATTACTTGGACCTGTGGCGGATATCATGAGGAGAAACGACCCGCGGCTAGGCGAGAGTGTTGACCCGCTATCCAGTGGTTCGCCCGGAGGGCTCGACGGCACCGTCGATCCCATCCAAGAGGCGGCCGGCAGAGGAAGGCCCGTGGAGGTATAGGTAGGGGGCTTATGTGTCTGTACGTTCGGGCGGTTGTTTCGTTTTAATTGTCAGCAATGGTGTTTAGTAAAAGTCTGTTTCCATGGAGCGCCCTGCTCCTCCGGCGGGCTTTTTTTTGTGGGGGTTTCGGTAGTTCTCTGCTTTCGGTTCTTGTGTGGTTTCTGCCTTTTTTCTTCTTGTTCTCCTTTCAGTATTCTTGACTCGGTACCGAATCGTTGACGAGGGAAGTATGGGGGCGGAGGTGGAGCTCCTAACGTTTATCACAGGCAAGGGGAAAGGAGATGTTGCTTGTGGGCAGGACAAATGGCTTCGTTGTGTGTCAGAGTGTACTTAGGCAGTCTTTGCTTTCCTACATTGTCCGTTTCCGTTGGTGTTTATTCCTTTCATTATTCTAGAACTTTCACGTTGAGGGCCGGTGGACCACTGGGAGACCAGGACGGCGACCAAAAATACAATGGAGCGAAATCATAGAGTAGCCATTGTCCATGATGGTGACTGGTTGGCTGTGTCCCATCCCATCGTAAAACCCAAGATCTCCCAGTCCCTGGGCCTACCTCGCCCCAGCTTGTTGCTTCTCCAATATCTCCCTCCTCAACCCCTCTGTAACCAACTCCACCTCCAACACCCGACAAACCGCCTTCTTCCAGCGCTCCTCAAGTCTCTTCATCTCTCCCTGCACGTCCACCTGCGCGCCCTTCCGTTCCTTATTGCAAACCTCGACCTCGGTTCTGAGCGCCATCAGTTTCTCCTCCTCTTTCTTAAGCAGCTCCTCGAGCTGAGAATTATGTAGCAGCCAAGCGTTCTTGCCGAACTCGGCGAGAAGTGAGAGGTTTGTAAGCCGGGTGGAGAGGTGCACGGCGGAGGAGTAAGCGGCTACGAGATCGGAGGATGCTGTCGGGTCGTAGCGTTCGAGGTCGATGCCGCCCTCCATCGGCCGTCCGGCGGCGACGCGCTCGAGCTCCTGCGCGATCAGTGGAGTGAAGCTCTCGCGCGCGAGAGGCGGCAGCAGTGCGTGCGGCGTCGTTCCTGCGTTCGGTAGGAGTTCGGCGCTGATCAATGAGTTGATCTTGACCAGCTCCTCCGCCGTCGGCGCTGGTTCGATGTCTATTACATTATTTTTTTTGATTTAGCGAGGGAGAATTGAGAGGAGGAGGAGGGGAGGGGGGGGATGGGGAGGGGAAGGAAAGGTACAGGGTAGTGAGTCGTGGGAGGCGATTATCAGTGGCATCGTAGGGTGTTGAGGAGTCAAGATGTCTAATGGACGGGAAGACGCGTGCCGTTGAAGGCTCAGGGCGCCAAGATCCAGTTAGCTACATAGCTTATCTAACTACATACATGGCTGTTTCATTCAGCCTTGCATTGCAACTCTGTAACCCGCTTCGGTTGGACAGGACCTTCCCTTGGAGGATGACAACAGGTTAATTCGGTGCGAAGTCCCTCCGTCTCAGTCTCTCAGCCCTACATACATGTTATTAGCTCTGGATCGGACAACTCTCTCTATATATAACAATAGGTGGTCTTTTTTTCCTTCTCTTTTCGTCACGTCGAGAAATGATGGAATTTGGGCATCTTCAACATCCAACTTCAAGATAGTCACAAGATGCATCCACTCTTACCTTCCACCGGTGCCGGCGACGACTGGAAAAACGATCCCAGCCGAATGCGCATGATGGAATCGATATCGGACCCACTGGTCATACCAGAACATCGGGCGAAATTCTGTAAGGAAGGGGGGGATAAGGGTGGACATGTGAGCCACGTTTCTAGGTGATGTCAACGGAGCTGGGGACTGATGGATGGATGGATGCCGACGCAGAAACGGCCATCACAAAGGAGTACGAATACCGTCAAGATCCAGAAGAAAGGGGCTGCAGCTTTCGACACGGTCCCGCTCGAGTCGGTCCGCACATGGGACCATCTCCAAGCAAAGCTGCGGACTCTGCATAATACCACAGAAACCCCGACGGTAGTGGCCTACTCGGGGGACCTGATCCAGGATGCATCTTCCTACGACCATGCGCTGCAGCAGCAAAGTGGATGTCTCCACTTGATAATCTCCTATCCCTCGGATCTTTCCGCGCTCGCCGTCGCTTTCAGTTCGCTCCTCGGACGCCCATCTACGTTAGGTGACGATGCCGATCTTGCTGCTGGTTACGCACCCTCAGCGCACAGCCGGCGCGAGGGCGTGAGTAGTGGATTCTGTGCCTTCCATCTCCTCCCACCGAAACTGCTATTCTTCACCCAGTGGGAGATCCGTTGCCACGTCACAATGGAAAACGCCAGTCTTACAGATGTGTGCAACTTTTCACGGTGGAGACGGAGTATAGATGATAAGGAGCAAGAGGAAGGGACGGGCATGCCGCCATGGAGCCCGTACGTGTACGCTAAGCCTGGCGCGGTTGCGTATCGCGAGGAGGACTGGAATGGGGATGACCGCGGAGAGTATGGCCCGCCGATCCCGGTTACGGCGGGGAGGACGTTTCCGATGTCGACCTGGGAGGTCTGGTCGCAGAACCGACGGGCACAGGTGTTGTCCTCCGTCAGTGCGGAATTCACGGCGTCGCCGAGCGGGTGCGAGCACACTCCCGCGGTGCTAACCGACGAAGTCTCGCTGCGACCCACTACCTCCCACCAATGGGCCGTCTATCCCGACCCCGACGGGGAACCGGCGGAGGAGAGGGAAGTCATGCGGAGTAGCCAGATCCGTGTGTACGCGAATTACGACAAGACGAGTGATCCGGACATCGACCACCGCGAGAGACAGGGTTGGTGGATGGCGAACGCCAAGATGATCCCCGCCGAGTTTGCGGGGAGGGAGGGTGCGAGGTCGTTTCTGTGCTCTGGTCTGCCGCAGTTGGAAGTGTTCTTGGAGGGATTCCTGAGCGCATGTGGCCTGCATGGGGCGGAGAGGAAGGTATGTACTATCTATATCATCCCTCCCTTCCCACACACCAAATCACTCGACTAACCACAATCCTACATAAAAGGAGTTCGTAACCCACTGGCTCTCCAATCTCTCACCCTCGGGCTCGAAGGAGTGGGAGCACCTGATCCTGCTCAAATTCCTGACTCCACGCGAGCTGCGCGCCCTACTACCACTCAAGATCAATCCGGTCCCGGACCGGCTCATCCGGATATTCGCCGTGTTCCGTGTCGCCACACGCCAACAGCTTCTGCGCGAGGGCATTGTCGCGCGCGGCGTGTTCATGAAAGAGGTCGAGATGGTACTCGACGGCTCTGCGCCCAAGGACGGCCTAACGGTCATCGAGCTCGGCGGCGCCAGCGTGCTCGACGTACCGACGGTAGGGGGCAGGGAGATCGCGCCCGCGCTGGACATGAATGCTTCTAGCGAGAGAACGTCGACCACCGCTACACCTGGGCTGTTGCTTGGGGAGGCAGGCATGGTTGAGTGGAGGGCGTGAACGGCGTAACTATCTCCCGAGTGTCTTTCTGTAATCTGTTCTTGCTTTTGATCTCCGCTCTTTAGATATCAGTTTTTTTTGGTTTATTTTTTTCTTTGTAATCTCATAATAATTGGACCAATGCGGTGTTGTAATCAACGGTCATATGTACTAGTACATACATAGAGGCTGCAAGCGCAAGTCAGCCCCCCCCCGCAAGCCCAAGCCAGGCGACGAAGCGAGGGGCTAATTCGATCTGCTTCTGGGGGCACCAACTCTGACCCGGTCAATAACTCTGCCTTTTGGTTGTTCTTGCTCTTGCTCTCTCCGACTTCCACATCGAATACTACGTGGCTGCTGTTTTTTTTCTTTCTCTTTCTGAAGAGCGCCGATAGAGGGTTCGAGCTTCGCAAGACCATTAACTGCCATACAGAACATACTCCGCACCCTGGGTAGTTGCAAGCTGCACCCATGAAACCGCGGCTGAACCTTGCAACTACAGACTTGCACTACGTAGACAGTCATAAATGGCTTGCTTGTACATAACTACTGCAGTCCACTCTGCCCCACTCGCCTCGCGGGGCCTCCGGGTATGTACATAGCTTCACTTCGATTAGATATCTATGTAGGCTGATTGCCACCATTACGCAGATAAGCACTAGTCTATATTAGGAGCGCACTAAGCCAGATACAATTAAATGAGTGAGTGGTTATGACTATGCTGTATGGGGGAAAAAGGTCGTGCCTCACCCTCCGCCCACCCACTCAATATTTCGTCGCCACTCCTTCAGCATAGATGACAGCTTGCAACCTTGCAGACATGCTCTCTACCGATGCACCTAACCCCTCCTCTGTAATAACCCGAGCCCAACACACAGCCAAATACAAACGCAATGCTTCATTCAACATCCGCTGCTCGTCCCCATATCTCGCCCAACTCCGTCTCTACATCTCCCCAGCGAGCCTCTATTAGATTGAGATCTCGAGACTCAGCCGGCCACTCCGGAGTCTCCATACCGTTCAACTCTCTGCAGGCTTTGGCCTACTCTTTATGCCCTGGAGCGTTATCCTCTTGCACAATAGCCCATCCATATTCCTCGCAACGCTGATGCCAAAACGGCACAGGAGCAGGCTCAAGGACCAATCGTACAAGAGTCGCGGAGTCGAGCCTCGCTCTGCCGGGAGCGGAGATAATATCAGACTTTGTTGTTCCTCGGAAGGCCCCCCAAACCGTCTTACCCTTCCGCCTTGAGCGAAACTTAAATCGACGCAGTCGGGGTGATATTCTTCATCTGCTTTTCCGGATGACCCATGGACGGTGGCCGAAAACCTGCCGTCGAGAAGGAGGGCTCATCCATCCAGATAACTCTCTTCTACTCCTCCTTAGTCCAATGCAGTCTGGCTTCGTTTCGGTTTGTTGTCCGGTTTTACGTTGGACTTCGCTCTTGGTAGACATTTGTGATATCCCAGTGAAATCATGACGTTTCGCACAGTCTTCGGATCACAGGCATAGTCCATCTCTATGCAGATTGCCTCCCAGCTCAGACATCGAGTGCGGGGGTCGCGGGTATTAAAGGCAGCGAGACGCGCTTTCTCTCCACCGCCGACCGCCGGAGGACTGCCGGATCGTTTCTGGTTCGAAGGAGTGCCATGCTGGTTATAGCGGTGATATGCTTGAGGCCGCTCGAGGATCGATCTGGAGCTCTCTTCCTATATGCCTCCAGCTCCATCTGGCATGTTCACCTAATGAGGTGACACGCATCCGTTCGTCCCGGGCCTCACTCCAACTGCCGAATCACGGACTCCCTTCTGCTTCATGGCCGAATATTTCGTGCAACGGTGACTTCGCGTAACTTAGCGATGACTTTTGACGGAGGACGGGCGGCGGACGGGCGGTGGGCGGTTGATGAAGTTCGATGTCCGCCACTATGTATTCACAGTTCCTCGCCATGCCAACCCCCCGGTCCGCCAAGCACCCACTACTCTATTAAGCGCCCTTTGTGGTGGTAGCACTTTACCTTTAGATATACCCGTGCACAATGTATATGGTGCGGCGAGGTGGTCTAAGCCTTCGCCTTGGCGGGCTGCTGCTGCCTACGTCCACTGGCCAGGTGTATATAAACGCCGCTGCTGCTGGAATCCAGCACCCGGTCGTCACTGGTTTGGCTGTGTAACCACTACGTATTGCTACTGCTACTGTTACAGCACTCCGCTCCCACGGACACATTACCGCACGCACAATGTTAGACGGAAAGAAGACCGTAGCCATCATTGGTACCTCGATAACCCCGCACCGAATTGGATATGGCTAACATACTTTCGTTGCAGGTGGCGGCCCGTCGGGCCTGACCACCGCAAAGTCGATGCTCGAGGTTGGCATCGCGCCTACCGTCTTCGAGGCGCGCAAGAACCCAGGAGGAATGTGGGCCCCGCGGGAGGAGGGGCTCGAGAGCACCCAGTTCAACCCGGAGATGCGGACCAACTCCTCGGCGCCGACCAACACGTTCTCCGACTGGTTCCCATATTCGGAGGATGCACTACTGGGACACTCGGACGCGAAGTCCGTGTGGGAGTATCTGAAGGGGTTCGCAGAGAGGTATCTGGGCGACGGTGTGCTGAGGTTGGGATGTTTTGTGGTTTCGGTGAAGCCCGAGGGACCGGAGGACTCGTGCTCGTGGCGGGTTGTGTGGAGGGGTGCCGACGGAGCGGAGCACGAGGAGGTATTCGACTTCTTGGTGGTCGCGAGCGGAGCTCAATCGCATACGTATATCCCACACAGCAAGGATCTGGAAAAGTTCCGCGGGAAGGCGGTCCACAGCCGCGACTACGTGGCGGAGGAGATATTCCCCGCGGACGACGACAGGGCTAGGAGGATTTTGGTGGTCGGGGGGCTATTGTCCGGCTCTGAGGTTCTGGCGGAGCTCGCGCTGAGGGTCTCTTCGCTTCCGGAAGAGAGACGCGGTAAATTCGAGATCCTTCATCTGTTCTCACAACCATTCTGGGCACTGCCGAGACTCTTGCCGTTCATAAACGAGAAGGATCCTCAAGCACCCAGGTAAATGAGAATCCACC
>Ga0307508_10001464_pt1 | contig 26479 bp, 30 predicted proteins | sample 9_EM_MG_FD_203089 | JGI IMG/M metagenome (GOLD analysis project Ga0307508, IMG submission 203089) | Populus trichocarpa ectomycorrhiza microbial communities from riparian zone in the Pacific Northwest, United States - 9_EM | ecosystem: Host-associated > Plants > Roots > Unclassified | place... | reverse complement strand
TTGGCTGGTTTTCTACCCCCCCCTTTTCTGGGCGGTACTCCGAACGCCTCGATAATGCATCGGTTTTCCCGTTTTGTGTTCCTGGCCGGTAGTATACTCGGAAGTTTATGCCGGCCAATTCCTCCGTCCACCGGGCCTGTCGTCGGTTGAGCGTTTTGGACGTTTTGAAGTATTCCAGGTTGTGGTGATCCGTGAATACCTGTATCTGGTGCTCCGCCCCTTCACAATATCTGCGCCAATGTTTGAACGCGTCCACAATCGCGAGAAGTTCTTTGTCGTGGATTTCGTAATTGATCTCCGCAGGTGAGAATTTCCTTGAGTGAAAGGCGACCGGGTGCAACTTTCCCTTGCTGTCTCGTTGCGACAAGACTGCTCCTATGGCAAAGTCGGATGCGTCAGTTTCTATTATTACCGGGTTCGCCGTGTCGAAGTGGCCGAGAACGGGTGCAGTGGTGAATCGATGTTTGAGTTCCTTGAAGGCTGTCTCTGCTTCCGCCGTCCATTCCCATTTCGTTTCCGATTTTTTGGTCAATTCCGTCATTGGTCGCGCTATTCGGGAGTAGTCTTGGATGAAACGTCGGTAGAAGTTAGCGAATCCCAGGAAGGACTGCGTTTCCTTAACCGATGTGGGACTGTTCCATGATAATATTGCTTCCACTTTGTCCTGACTCATACTGACACCGTTGCGTCCTATGATATAGCCCAGGAATTCCACCTCCTCGGCCTTCCAGACACATTTTTCTGGTGAAACCGCTAGCCCATTTTGTTGTAGTCTTTCCAAGACAACCTTGACGAGCGTGTCGTGCTCTTTTTCCGTTTTGGCATATACCAGGATGTCGTCCATATAGGCCAGGACTCCTATATCCAGTACGTCAGACAGGATGTGGTTCATCATGTTCTGGAAGGTCGATGGGGCGTTAGTTAGTCCGAAGGGCCTAACGTTGAACTCGTACAGGCCGTAACGGGTTCGGAACGCCGTTTTCCACTCGTCTCCGTCCCTGATTCGGATCAGGTTGAAGCCGTTCTTCAGATCCATTTTCGTGAAGTACCGAGCGCCCTGTACTCGGTCTTGCAATTCCTGCATTAAGGGGAGTGGATAACGGTTGGGGATGGTGACAGCGTTCAGTCCTCGATAGTCCACGCATAGCCGAAGGCCTCGCCCATTCGGTTTTGGGACGAATAGAATGGGTGAGCCTGCGGTTGACGTCGATCTCCGTATCTTCCCGTTCTTCTCCATCTCCTTCAGCCATTCCCGAAGCGTCTGTAGTTCTATTTCTGAGAGCGGGTAGATTGGTCCCCAAGGTGCCGTGGCGCCTTCCTTGAGATCAATTTTGCAGTCATAGGGGTGGTGCTAGGGGAGCGCGTCTGCTGCCTCTTGGCTCATAATTCGTAGGTACTGGCGGAACTCCATCGGGACGTTCTCCAGTGGTTGGTCGGAGGCGGTGGATACGTAGCCTATGAGGCTGGCTTCGGGATTCGTAGCCACGGTGTCATCCCATGTTAATGAGAAGTCGTTGGTTGTGAATTTGCCGCAGTTTTCCAGGCATCTGGCGCTGTTAAATCGTATCTCTTCTGATTCCCACGCTCCCTGAGGTGGATGCTGCTCTATCCATTTGAATGGAAGGAAGACGTCGATGCCTTCTTCCATTGGTGATATTTCGAATACCTCCCGGGAAAAGTGTTTCCGGTGTTGCAGGCGCAGTGGCTTGGTGTAATATTGCCCTGCCCCATGGACGATGGCCCCTGTGAAGCTTTCGATCGTTCGGGCTTCTTTGTGTTTTTTCTTCTGGATTCCACATTTGTCGACTGTTTTTTGATTGATCAAGGCTATCGAGCAGCCCGTATCTAGCAAGGCTTTTATTGGTTTCCTTTGTGTTCCGTCATGGAGCAGCATGTTGATTATCGGCCGTGTGTTACGCGGTTTTTTCGCGGGTCGTTCCTCGTTCGAGTCCCCTGGTTTTCGTTTTGAAGCGCCGCATATGATAGTTCTGACCCCTCCGGGCGCCGTGGCGGGGTTTCTTAAAAATCCGAGTCGGATTCCTCCCAGAGCGGAGCCGTGTCCGTTTCTACCGCTGCGACCTTCTGTTGTTTGGCCGGGCTCGGTGCTTCGGGTTCCTCCGATCTTTTCCTTTTTTCTCCGTGTACTGCGGAGACCTTCCAAGGTGCTGTGGGTAGAGAGGTCCACCTTTTTGTACTCCCGGCGAAACATTCGTAAGTCCTATGTCCGCTTCTGCCGCATCGCCAACAGTCGTTATTACTCCGTCCGTATACCTCTCGTTCTTTGGCTGGGACGCCGGTGAGCGCGGCCTCTTTTGATACCCAATGGCCGGGCTGGTTGTACTGGGTTTTCCGGTCCGTTCTCGGGGCGCCCTTTTGCTGAGGGTCCCTCGGCTTTTCTTCCTGATTTGGGGTCTTTGCTGCGGGGGCCTTTCGGGGTGCCTCGTGTTTTGGCGGAGCTACCGATCGAACCAGTTCCCGGGTTGCCCTAAGGGCCTTCCTCTTTTCCACCTGGATGCCCGCTCTGTAGGTGGCGTGTATGAAGTCGTCGTCGTCAACGAACTCTCCCTCATTTTGGCTGAACCTTATGTTCAAGATTGCGTCGGTCATGGCTAGGTCCACCTTCTCCTGCAAACTTTCCCCGTTGGCTCGGGCGAAGTTGTTGAGCGACCGAAGTTCCGTTATGTACGTTCGGATACACCCCTGGTATCTAAGTTGTCCCAGCTTTTGCTGAGCGTCAGCTGCTTCGCGGTCGTTGTGGTACTCAGCCCGAATTGCAGCCGACTAATTAAACCAGGTGTCCGCCTCCCCCAGGTCTCTATAACGATGGAGGTGCCAGGATAGGGCCGTATCCGTCAGGAGTGTTCCTATCCATGCAATTTTCTGTCGGTCCACGGTTTCCGGGTAGAATCCTAGGTACATTGTGACCGATTCCCACCATTGGTTGAAATTGGTGGTGTTTTTCCCGTTAAATGAGTCGGGGTTCTTCATTTTCAGCCGGGAGGTGTTGACTCTGGCAGCCGCTGGTGCCGGGGTTGTCGGTGCGGCGGCGGTTACACCTTCTCCCACTGCCCGGGCTATGGTCCGGGCGAGTTCCTCGGTGGTTAACGTTCTTTGCGCGGGTCGAGGCGACGGTGGCGGTGAAGGCGAAGGTGGGGGTGGTAACGGTCGGCGCGGAGGCTGTGGAGGCATCCCCCCTCCCCCGAACATGGGGTTCTTTTCGGGTGCTGGTGACCCCGCGGGCGGTCGGATTCTTCTTGCGGGCCGGGGCGGCACCGGGGGTCGTTGTGCGCCGGGGCTGGGGCTCCCTGAGGGTCCCACTCGGAGTTGCTGTAGGGCGTCGGCCAGGCTTGACGTGGTTGCTCAGACCGGACTTCGCCATGGCGCTGGCTCTGGCGGTGGACTTTGCGAGGCTGGTGCTGGAGTCCGGGGGGTTTCTGGGGCCGGGATCCGGGCGGCCAGGAGCTGTAGGGCTTCTGCTTGTTGCCGAGCTTCCTCTCTGGCTTCCTGCAGCTGTTGTTCCAGGTATTCCACCCGCTGTTGTTGCTTGTCCGCCCGTTTTTGGTGTTCTTCTGCCCAGAGTTCTACGTTACCTTGAAAGTTTGCTAAATGCTGACTTCTCGCCACATTTGCTTCCGCCAGGAATGATATCGAGTCGTTAAGTCTCGCCAGTTGCGTGGTTTGCCCGATCTGTTTTTGGTCGGCCTCCTGGGTCCGTTCGATGATGGCGCCCCATACGTTATGCGCAAAGGCCTGGTAGGCGCTAGCCGCGCCTGCTAGTTCGCTCCGGATCCATTCTCCTGTGATCCTCTGGTTAGCGCTTAACCGGTCATATACGTACCTGGTTCCGTCAGACAAATCTCGGTAGGCTTGCTCGATCTGCTGGATTCTTTGTTCGGCGTGGTCGACCATATTTCCACAGAGATGGACTAGCTGCGCCAGGTCCTGTTCCGCTTGCCTTTGTTGTTTGGCCAGGGTGCGGAGCCACGTAGCAGGGTTGGCGATCTCCAGGGTTTCTTCGGCTTGTTCCGTTCCGTCGGTGATTTGTAGCATGTTTCGGGGGGCTTCCAGACGGAGCATGTTGAAGTCGGTTGACGCCATTTTGTGGGCTCAGTATAGGTCAAGGAAGTGCCCTGTGTAAATGGTTTCGTCGTCTTGGAACTCGTAGTCGCAGATTTCTCGGAATTCGAGTCCGTTGAGATTGGCGCTCTGCCGAAGCCGGGTGCAGGTGGCCCAGTATTGAGTATACCAATGCCAAGGCGTAATGTCGTCGAGTTCGACAGGGGCTGGTCCGTCGACGTACTCGTTCCACACGTTTTCTTCTTTTGCGGTGGTTACTATTTCCTCGTCGATTGAACCGAAGGTATAGTCAAATTGGTAGCTTGACTGGGGTTCGAGGATCGTGGCTAAGTCAAGCAAAAAGAAGTGATCTTGCTCGAAAGAGGGCATGAAAGTAGGGTGATTTTGAGATCAAGATTATAGTGTGACACTGGGGTTGTATCGTAACCGGAGTGTATGGAAAATCAGAGGTAATCAGGCTACTTTCGATAATTCACAGCGGAATAATCTTAGATCTTGTGTGTGGGTTTTCGGTGGTAGTGTTGGTGAGGATGTTCGTGATGAGGATTCTTCCTTTGTCGGGAGGAAGAACCTCTCCCTTTTTATTCTGAGAGCCGTAGTGTGAGATCTGATGAACCAGTGTGAGTGCTGGTGACTCGGGCTTGGATTCCCCCGAGGTGCAGGGACCCCGTGGGTGATTCATTGGTCATAGCAGGGTGTAGATAAGGGGAGATGAGGTTTCATGCATCTTGCGGCACCCTAGGCGCAGAGTCCTCCGTCTCTCCCTGAGGTGAGAGCTCCCTGGGGAGCCACGTACTGCATGAGGGCCATGCAGTCGTGCGGGGTCTGAGTTCTAGAGCCTGTCGATCACCCTGAGGTGACGCAATCTCCCTCTGGAAGAGATCCGTTCGTTTGCACTCACCCCCTCATCTCCGGAGTTAGCCTAGGTCCGGTTTTTCTCGGCTGACAGCTAATCTCCGTCTCCTCGATCTCCTACCTAGACTCTCTGACATCATTACCCGTGCTTCGGAGGGCACTAGTGCCCGTCTTGAAGGCCCGTGATGAGTCTCTCCTGCTACGTGCTCTAGCTAACTACTAAGGTGTAACAGGTTGAGCCGCTCCGTCTGGCCGTTGGTCTGCGGATGGAACGCGGTTGACATTCGGGGCCGGATTCTCAAGATTCGTAGGAACTACTTCCAGGTCTCCGAGGTTAACCAGGAGTCGCGGTCTGACACAATATCACTGGGGAGGCCGTGATACTTCCATACTTCTCGGGCAAAGATGACGGCCAGATCTGCAGCTGTCTTTCCCTCCGTTCTCAAGGGGAGAAAGTGCGCCATCTTGGTGAATCGGTCGATGATCACCCATAGCTGGTCATAGCCTTCTGAGACTGGGAGTTCTGTGATGAAGTCCATTGCTATGGATTGCCACGGGGCGTACGGGAATTCTAGTGGGGAGGACAGCCCGTAGGGTTGGTGTCAGGATACCTTATTCGTTTGGCATTCCGGGCAGCTTCTGATGAAATCGATGATTCGCTCAGTCATTTTGGGCCACCAGAAGTTATGTCGGATCAACTCGATGGTTTTATCTTGCCCCATGTGTCCGGCTACCTTTGTGTCGTGTTCTGATTTGATGACATGCTGGACGGTTCTTGCTGGGATCCATAGCTTCCCTTTTCTGTACGGAAGCTTGCCTTGGGTTTCTATTCCCTCACTTTGTTGATTCCCGTTCCTTAGTTTTTCGACCTTCGAGTGTTTCTTCCTCTCTCATTCCCTCCCGAGTTTGCTGGTATTGGGGATCCTTTTTCCCCTGCTGTTCCACTGTCGCTAGGAATTCCTTCGACCATTTTCTCGTTGGGAGTGATGCCAACCTTGCTGCTGAGCAGATGAAGGAGCTGGTTCTTCTTTCGAAGTGTTTTTCTCCTAAAACTGTTGTTATCGGCTGGTTTTCTACCCCCCCTTTTCTGGACGGTGCTCCGAACGTCTCGACAATGCATCCAGTTTCCCATTTTGCGTCCCTGGTTGGTAGTAGATCCTAATGTTGATACCGGCTAATTCCTGAGCCCAGCGTGCTTCCCGGCGATTTAATACTTTCGTGGTCGTAAAGTATTCCTCATTCTGGTGGTCTGAGAAAAGCTGGATTTGATGTGTTGCTCCTTCGCAGTAGCGTCTCCAGTGTTTGAAGGCGTCCACTATTGCCAGGAGCTCCTTATCGTGGATTTCGAAGTTGATTTCCACTGGCTGGAACTTTCTGGAGTGGAACGCCACTGGGTGCAGGCGATATTAGTAGTCCCGTTGGGACAGGACTGCCCCAATTGCAAAATCTGAGGCGTCCGTTTCGATGATTACTGGTTTTGCGGGGTCGAAATGGGCCAGTATGGGTGCCACGGTAAATCGCTTTTTAAATTCCTCGAAGGCTCTCCCCGCGTCCTCATTCCAAGACCACTTTCTGGTTTTCTTGGTTAACTTTGTTAATGGTCTGGCGACCTTGGAGTAGTCTTTGACGAAGTGCCTGTAGAAGTTGGCGAATCCTAAGAAGGCCTGTATTTCTGTGAGCGACGTCGGGGGCTGCCATGACAGTATCGCTTCCACCTTGTCCTGGTTCATTCGGATACCGTTTCGTCCAATGACATACACTAGGAATTCTACCTCGTGGGTTTTCCAGACACATTTTTCGGGGGAGACTGCCAATCCGTTTTGTTGCAGTCGGTCCAGCACTTCCTTGATGAGCTGATCATGCTCTTCTTCTGTTTTGGCATACATCAAAATGTTGTCCATGTATGCCAGTACTCTGATGTCTAGTATGTTGGACAGGTCGACGGTGCGTTAGTGAGTCCGAATGGCATTACCTGTAATTCGTAAAGTCCGTAGTGCGTTCAGAATGCCGTTTTCCATTCGTCTCCCTCCTGGATTCAGATGAGGTTAAACCCGTTTTTGATGTTCAATTTTGTGAACCATTGCATGCTTTGTACTCGATCCTGCAGTTCTTGCATTAACGGGAGCGGGTATCTGTTGGGGATTGTAATGGCGTTTAGCCCTCGATAGTCAACACACAGTTGCAACCCTTGTCCGTTGGGTTTGGGGACGAACAGGATAGGAGAGCCTGCTGGAGATGTGGATTTCCTTATTTTCCCTGTTTTCTCCATTTCATTTAGCCAATCCTGGAGTGTTTGGAGCTCTACTTCCTATAGCGGGTAAATTGGGCCCCAGGGCGCCGTGGTTCCTTCCTTGAGATCAATCTTGCAGTCGTACAGCCTGTATTCTGGGAGCTGGTCGCCTGCCTCTTGGCTCATGATTCCGAGGTATTGGCGAAATTCCATCGGTACATTTTCCCGTGGGTTGTCTGATACCCCAGATACGTACCCAATAATGCGGGCGTTATCGTTGGTCGCTACTGACTCATCCCAACTTAAGGAGAATTCGTTGGTTTCGTATTTGGTACAGGCGTTTAAGCAGCCAGTGCTGTTGAATCTGATTTCCTCCGAAGTCCATGCTCCTTGTGGTGGGTGTTGCTCTATCCAACTGAACGGAAGGAAGATGTTGATAGCTGCTTCCATTGGAGTTACTTCGAAGGTTTCCTATGAGAAGTGCTTCTGGTGTTGCAGGCGCATTATCCCCGTGTAGCTCTGCCCGGCTCCTTCGACAACTTCCCCGATGAAATTCTCGATGGTTCAAGGGTTTTTGTGTGTTTTGGTCTGAATTCCTAGTTGCTCAATTGTTCGTTGGTTGATCAGGGTGACTGAGCACCCTGTGTCTAGTAGTGCCTTTACCGGGTGCTGTCTTTCATTCCAGTGGAGCAACATGGAGATTATTGGTCGATCGCTCTTCTTCTTTTTCTTCCTTGGCGCCGCGTCTTCCGGGCCCAGCTCCTCTCCTTCCCTTTTCGAGGTGCCGTATACAAGGTGTCTTACTCCGTTTCGCGGCAGGGTGGAGTACCTCAAAAATCCGAGTCCTCGGAATCCACCCAAAGCAGTAGATCCATGGCCATTGCCTCGACCGCCGCCCCCTTCTGCTGCTTTGCTGCCGTGGGTTCCTCAGGCTCATCTTCCCTCTTTCGTTTCGTTGTGTCCACGGCCGCGACCTTCCATAGTGCCAGTGGCAAGGCTGTTCCATGTATCGTCTGGAAGGAGAAGCAGTCGTAGGTCCTGTGGCCTGGTTGGCCACATCGCCAGCAGTCTTCCCGGCTCTTTCGGTATTCCTTTGTCTCTTTACTTGGTATCCCTTTGAGGGCCGCATCTTGCGACGGCCAGGTGTTCTTTTTCAGTGGCCTAGTGTTGCTTGACCTGGGTTGCAAAGGTCCTTCCTTGGAACTAGATCGTGTGTCACTTTTCTTCCCGTTGTTCTTAGGGCGGTCGTTTTTCGTGCCGTCCTTGTTGGGTGTTGCCCCACTTCGCATCGCTTCCTTGGCCACCCTGAGCACCTTTTTCTTTTCCATCTGTAGGCCAGCTTGGTGGGTGGCCTGCAGGAAGCCCTCGTCGTCCATGAAGTCCTCGAGGTAGTGAGCGAATCGCATGTCCAATACCGTGTCGGGCATAGCCAGGTCCACTTTCTCTCTTAGTGCTTCCCCGGTTACATGCGCGAAGTTACTGAGCGCTCGAAACTCCATTAGGTAGGCACGGATGGACCCTTGGTATTTGAGCTGCCCTAACTTGAGTTGGGCATCGGCCGCCGCCTGTTCGTTCCGATTCTCTGTTCGGATAGCCGCGGAGTAGTTGATCCAGGTGTCATTTTCTCCCAGTTCTCAGTACTGGTGGAGGTGCCATACCAGGGCGGTGTCGGTTAGAAGGGTTCTGACCCAGGCGATTTTCTGGCAGTCGACCATTTCTGGGTAGAATCCCAGATACATTGTGACCGATTCCCACAATTGGTTGAAGGTGGATGAACTTTTCCCATCGAATTTCTCCGGATTTTCCATTTTGAGCATTGAGGTGTGTACCCGGTCTTCTCTCGCTGGCTGTCCTACAGCTTGTGCCACTGCGATTCCGGCGCCCACTAGCTGGGCTATTTCTCCCAGTGTAAGCATGGTTGCCAGCTGGCCCTGGGTAGGTTCCCTTGTTCCTGGTGGGGGCCTCCCTGTAGGAAGGTTCCGTTCGTACAGGTCGTTGTCGTCCTCGCTAGGCGGGGGTGAAGGCGAGGGCGATGCTGCCCTTCGCGGAGGCCTCGGTGGGGGCCCACCCCTTCCTGCCCCTCCTGTGCCTTGGGGTCTCTGCGGTGGGTCCGTAGCCGGGACTGCCGGGGTTCTTTGTCGCCGTTGTTGGGTTCCTCTGAGCAAGGAGCTCCCCAGCATCAGTTGGGTTGGCGGGGCCCCTGGGCTTCGACTGGGCTGGGTCTGTCCAACCGGTGTTGTGGGCAGGGGGACTGTAGTAGCTACCCACAACAATTTGTCCTGGGCTTGGGCCAGGCGTTGCTCTAGGCTGGCCATTCGATCTCGGTCCTCGTTTCGTTGTTGCTCGAGCGTTTCTACCTGCTGTTGGTGGTCAGCAGCCCATTTTTCCACGTCATCCTGGAATTCCATCAGGTGGATGTTTCTGGCCAGGTTTGCTTCTGACAGGAAAGCCACCGCATCGTGCATTTGGGCTACTTGTGTCACCTCGTATACCCGATGTAGATCACTCGTCTTGGAGTGCTCGATAATGGCTTTCCAGACCTGTCTAGTGAATGCCTGGTACGCATTAGCGGCTACCATAAGCTTGTTTCTTACCCAGTCTCCTGAGATCTGTTCCTTGGCTTCCATCTGCTCGTAGACGTATTGGGCTCCTTGTGTCAGTCAGTTGTAGGCTGCTTCAATCCTCCTGATGCGTCGGTCCGTATGGTCCAACATATTGCCGCAGACGTCCATTAGCTGGCGTAGGTCTTGCTCGGCCTGCTGCTGGTGGTTGGCCATTGCCCGCATCCACCCGACCGGGTTGGCGATTTCTAGGGTTTCCTCCTGAGGTTCTTTGTCGTTGGTGATCTGGAGCAGCCCACAGGGCGCTTCCAAACGGTGCCTGTTATAGACGGACGAGGTAGACAATGCTCAATATAGGTCAAGGAAATCTCCGCTGGGTATGGTTGAATCGTAGTCGAAGTGGTAATCGAACAGGTCGAAGAGTTCATCTTTGTCGAAATCGGCTGGTTGGCATAGTAGCGCGCAGTTCCACCACTGCTGGGTATACCAATGGTATGGAGCGCACTCGATTTTTTCGTGGATTGGCTTAGGTCCATCGAAGAATTCTTCCCACTGCTCGTACTTTGAGATTTCGTTGTCGATTGACTGGAAGGTGTAGTCGAAGGAGATTGAGACTTAGGCTCCAAGAACGTAGATAGTTCAAGTAGGTAAAGGTGGTCTTCGAAGTAGGTGTCGTCGAAGTAGGTCATGAAAGTAGGGTGATTTTGAGATCAAGATTATAGTGTGACACTGGGGTTGTGGAGTAACCGGAGTGCAGGTAGAATCAAAGGTAATCAGGCTACTTTTGATAATTCACAACGGAATAATCTTAGATCTTGTGTGTGGGTTCAGTGGTAGTGTTGGTGAGGATGTTTGTGCTGATTTTGCTTCCGTCGGGGCAGAAAACCTCCGTCTTATACCTGAGTGACGCTGGCATGAGAGGTGGTGACTCGGATTTGGATTCCCCCGAGGTGCATGGACCATGTGGGCGACTCATTGGTCCTGGCCGGGTGTAGATAAGGGAGATGAGCTCTTCATGCAGCTGAGTGGGGAACTTTCTTGCTCCAGACTCGTACGTGGCATCCCCCGCAGGGCCTAGACCTCTTCGTACATGGTTCCCCCGTAAGGACTTGGATCTCTCGTACGAGACCCCTCCATAAGGAGCCAAACCAGTGTCTGCCAAGATTCTTCTTTTGCTCGTTTGCACTTTGACCCCTCATCTCGGAGCTATTTTTTTTACGACCGATCCTCTCGGCTGCCAGCTAACTCTGGCTCCTTATCTCCCGCCTAGACTCTCCGAGTGCGTTCCGTCATCCGTACCCTTCTCTAGCTCTGGCTACATACTCAAGATATTTCAGGTGTATCATCGAGAGCTGCGGGATAACGACACCTGGGTCACCTACTCGGCCGCTATCAGAACCGAGTACTGCAATGAGCGAGAAGCGGCAGATGCCCAGTTGAAACTGGGGCAGCTCAAATACCAGGGCAACATCCGGGCCTACATGATGGAATTCTGGGCGCTAAACAACTACGCACGAGCTACGCGACAAGGCCTCCAGGAGAAAGAGAACATCGCGATGCCCAACTTAGTGCTTGACATGAGGTTCGCCCAATACCTGGAAGACTTCGCTGACGACGAGGGATTCCTGCAGACGACGTACCAAGCGGCCATCCAGGTCGAAAAAAAGAAGGCCCTCTGCCAGGCAAGAGAAGGAGAGAATGTGACCCTAACCCGGTTACGCTGGCATCATCCTCGGTTACCGCCCTCAGGCAATAACCTCGGAACAGCAGTGCGCGGGTACCCACTGCACGTGAGACTGTTTGTCACTTGCCGCACTCCTAGCGGTGCCAGTGCCAAGCCGACAAGTCCGGCCTGAGGTGGCCCGGAAGGTTAAAGGGAAGTTTGACGGAGTTTCATACTCTGAGGACATGACTCAGGATTAGGATGAGTAAGCAGGAGGGCGAGCCGGATATATAAACAGATAGCTCCTCTGCTCATAAAACAACAACTCTCTTCTCTTAATTATTTCTCCTCTCTCCTCTCGTGCCTCCTCTTGTTGCGGTACCGTAACAATTGGTAGCAACACCAACACCAGTCGGAGGCCTTCGTCCTCCCGACGAGCCAACCAGTCTTCCGCTGCCCCCGCTGCTGTCAGACAAACCACTTTCTCGTTGTCACCGGCCTGACCTCTCGGCCCTCCCACACCACCATTCTTCAGCTGCCCCCCGCCGCCGGTGAAGAAACAACTTTCTCCTCATCCCCAGCCTGACCTCTCGGCCCTCCCACACCAGACGCTGCTCAGCGCTTCCGAGAGAAGCACCTCTGCTCGGCACCTCTCACACCAACGCTGCTCGGCGTCACGAAAACCACTTCCTCCTCGTCCCCGGCCTGACCTCTCGGCCCTCCCACACCACCCTTCTTCCGCTGCTCCCCGCCGCCGCTGAAGAAACCACTTTCTCCTCGTCCCCGGCCTGACCTCTCGGCCCTCCGATACCAGACGCTGCTCACCGCTTCCGAGAGAAGCACTTCGGCTCAGCACCTCTCACACCAACGCTGCTCGGCGTCTCGACAACCACTTCTTCCTCGTTTCCGGCCTGACCTCTCAGCTTTCTTCCACCATTCCGTCTCTCGCTGCCCGTTTTCCAGCAACGCCGCTCAGCGCTTCGAAGCCTCCGGTTTCCCACTCCATTAGCGGGCGCCGTCAAGAGCGTCATTCCCGCCCATCCCGCTCCAAACGCCAGCAGAGGCGTGTCTCCACCCAGCTTAACCTACTTGCCAACCATTTGCCGGAGGTCAATCAGGATTTCCTCAACCTTGCACGAACACAGCTCGATGCTTTCAACGAGCTCCAGCGAAGCCATCAATCCGCCCACCCTTTGCACCGTTCCCGTTCCCGCTCCCCTGCTCCTTACCGTCCTCACCCCCCTCCACAACGTTCCCAGTCCCCTCCCCCCGTACACGAATTACAGATGGCGGACGCCTCCTGCCTCCGCTGCCCACCCAAGGACTCCTCCCACCCCCTACCGTCCCGTCACCCCACAGGAACCGCCAACCGAGGACTCTGGAACCTTGCCTGACGCCCGGAACCGCTCCCCGTCCATACTTGGTTGGGATACCTACATCGGCAACCGTCAGACAGCCCGGAGTGCCAATCCGTTCCACACCCGGCGCTCGCCCTCACCTGACCGCAGACACACCCGCTCGCTCCCGTTCCACCACCACCGAGGGAACCTAGCGAGTGCCAACTCGTTCCACACCCGCTAGCACTCGCCCCGACGCCCTCGAGGGGACCTAGCGAACCGTGGTGGTCGGAGCAGACAGGGCGTGCAGGGTATCCAGCGCGTCGATTTTGCGCAGAACGCAAGCCGCGAAGGCTGCTCCAGCATCTTCGAATATCGTAGAGGGCCTTGCCAATTTCCACTATGCCAAGACCTTTTGGTACACCTCTCCGAATAGTAGCCCACATTTCGCGTGCATCGATTCCGGCTTCGGGAATTCAGCAGTCGATGACAAGCTCCAGTGCCGGCTTCATCCAGATGCAGAGCGCTTACCGCTACCGAAACCCCGAGTAGTGGAGGGCCTCGGAGGTGCAAAATGTACGGCCACCCATGTGGTGGTCATGCGAATTTTCATGAAAGGAATGGACGGTTGTTTCGCTGAGCTAGTCAGACCGTTTCATGTTTTCAAGGATCTATCCGTCCCGTTGCTTGTCGGAAATGATATCATGAAGCCTGAGAAGTTCGATCTTCTCTACTCATCAAACCGCTTGCGTATTGGCACTTGTGACGGCATTCCAGTGCAAATCACAGTGCATGACGGCCACTGTTTCACCAGGATTCCAGTGCGTTGTGCGGCACCTGTCACCATCACTTCAGGTACTACAACAGTCGTGGGCGTCAAGTTTGGTCGTGCCCTTGAACCAAACCAAGACTATCAATTTACTCCAATCCAGACTCGCTCTGCGATATCGGGCGCAGGGGCCCCATTCAGTGCTACGCCACAATCAGAAAGAGCTGCTATACACCAATTTTGCAGATAATCCGTTGACAATTTTCAAAGGTACAGTGCTCGGACACGTCACTTCCTTGGAATCCTCAACTAGCCTCTCCTGGGAAGGAGCATCAACGGATATAAAGGCTCTATTTGGAACCGCACGTGATGTCGCGTTAGCCATGACCGCTACTGAAATTTTTAATTCTCATCAGGTGGATACGGTCAATCCGAATGAGGTCCCTGACGAGCTCTTTAACAATAAGACTCGTCCTCGCCCATTGCCAGCGCAGTCGAAATTTCCATTACCTGGCGACATACAGCCTTGTGCTAGTGAAATATTCAAGAGCCTACAATGGCTTCAAGAAGAATACATACCACGCTACGACCATGTCCTCCCACCATACATCAAGGTTCCCGACATTACCTGGTCAACCTGGGAGCAAGTCGTAATCAACAGGGAGGACGACATCTCTGACTGACAGATCAAAGCCTTGGAGAGCTTGATCCGCCGTCATCAGGGCATATTCAACGATATCATGGGATGTGTTAGAGAACCTGAAGAAGATTGGTTGCATATAGACGTACCTGCAGAACTGGAAGTTAAGCTCAAACCTACTGGTCTTTACTGGTTGACAGCCCGTGGTCGGAAAGCACTTGATGAGCAATTTGATCTCAATTGAGAGTATGGTCGTATGGCCGCACTCGAGCAGCCAAGCCCTTGGGATTTGAAGGTTTTTGTGGTTTACTGAGGAACAAAGGCACGTCCTGTCGTCGATATGCGTAAGCTGAACGCAGCAATGATTGGCGATGCCTATCCACTTCCTCGACAGGAGGATGTGATACAAGCAGTGCAGGGTATGCGATGGTTAGGTTCAGCAGACATCACCTCTGCTTTCTACCAGCGACTGATCCACCCCGCGCATCACTACCGTACTGCTATCACAACCCTCATGGGTCGTGAGGTTTTCAATGTTTCCATTATGGGAGGAAAGACATCCGTCCAGCATCAGCAGCGCTTGATGGATACCCGGTTAATCCAGCATCTATCCTGGCGAGGCACTTCGTGCTAGGTTGATGATATCGTCATGTACGCCCCATCGTTTGCAAAGTTTCTTGGAATAGTGGAAGAGGTTTTCAGCATCCTTGGGAATTTGGGCATCACCCTAAAAGCGAAAAAGTGTTTTTTGGGTTTTCACACTCTAGAGATACTGGGCTATCTCGTTGACCGCCTGGGTTTGACCACTGCGGAATCAAAGGCAGATGCGGTGCAGAATATTCCTTACCCAGCGATGTTAGCCCAATTGGAATACTTCATAGGTCTTACCAATTGGAACCGTCACCTGATTTCCTACTATGCACAGCGCATAGCTCCATTGCAAGCATGCAAGACACTGCTGTTAAAAAACGCTCCGCCAAGCTCACGTGGCCGGAAGGATTATGCTGCCCGTACTGCTGTACCTGTCGATGCAAATCTGAAGAAGGCGTACGATGACGTGAAGGACGCTCTCGCTTCACGACCCCGTCTGTACCATGTAATGGACGACCTGCCAATCTACGCCTTTTTGGACTCGTCCAAGGAATATGGTACTGGCCTGGCAGTCTATCAGCTGACTGGAGACCCCCAGGTCTACTCGAAGTCCCATCTTGTACCGTTGCACTTCATGTCCAAACCACTGACGGATGCCGAGACGAGATACTGGCCGACCCATTTGGAGATGTCAGGGCTTGTCTGGGCGGCCAAACGTATGCGTCCATATATGGAGAGAGCCTTCGTCACCTTTGTTACAGATCACCATAGCAATGTTGCTTTATGCAAAATGCAGAGTCTCGACACCACATCTGCAGACAGATCTAGTCTGAGGCTGCACACCTGGGCCATATACTTGGACCAGTACCGAGATCACATGCGTGTCGTATATAGCAAAGGTGCCGATCTCGAATGCCCTGATGCTTTATCAAGGCTGCGTTACGAAATTTCTGCGAAGGCTGAGCGCCTACGGGACTGGGCTGCTAGATTGGGTATTCCATCTGAAATGGAAGAATTTGATGTTCAGGAATGTTTTGCAGTGACACGTCTGGGCGGACTACGTGCCAATAAGAAGAATGGCATAAAGTCCGGTGAGCCAGTTTCATCCACGAACATGAAGAAACCAGTCACGGCTACGGCGGCAGAGGAATCAGTCGTTTCTGCGGCACATGAGAAGTCCACTGGCGCTGTCGGGATCGAAGGTATGACCGTAGAGCTTGCTCCGGCTTATGCAGACAAACTCCGTCTCGCCACTCAAAACTCACAACGTATGCGAGCAATATACAATACGCTCAAACGTGACGGTACCTACGACAGCCGATTGGAGACAATTTCGATTCCCGCCACCTGTCAGTATGTGCTGCACAATGATCTGCTGTACCTGGTTGATCCGAAAGACAAGCGCTTGCGGCTTGTTCTTAGCAGCCAGGAGTTACGCAAGCAGCAGATGGCAATCGCACACGATGAGACTCATTGCGGATTTTATCGAACCTTCAAGCGGCTTTCCAGTTTCTACTGGACTTCGATGGCGAAAGACATTGTGGCATATCTCACTCACTGTCCAGCCTGTTTGCTCAACAAACCAAAACGGCACAGGCCTTATGGCAAGCTGTCACCTATAAACTCACCTTCGGAACCATTCGACACGCTTACGTTCGATCTCATTACGGATCTCCCTCCATGCGCTCATAAAGGATCCGTCGAACCATTCGACACGATCATGACGGTGACTGACAAATTCAGCAAGGCCGTGCGTTTCATTCCTGGTAGAAAAAACTGGTCTGCCATCGATTGGGCAACTAGCTTTTATGATGATGTAGTGCCCAATGGCTGGGGTTTCCCCCGAACAATTATTTCGGATCGGGACAAGCGTTTCTCTCGGGACTCTGGCAAGCTCTGCTATCCTCCGCAGGAGTAAAGAGCCTTACAACAACGGCGTATCATCCGAGCGCTGATGGCCAGTCAGAGAGGACGAATCAGACACTCGAAGTTATGCTACGCTATTTGGTCAACTCAAGCCAATCTGACTGGTTGGCCAAGCTTCTTCCGCTACAAGCAGCCTGCAATAACATGGAATCAGCATCAACCAAAAAATCGCCGAATGAGCTGATATATGGCAAGCAGCTACGAACTGCTCTTGAAGTCTGCACTATGACTTTACCGATGCCACTGTTAGCAGTTCCCCTCCATGAACTCAGAACAGTGATGCAGGAAGAAGCAGCTACGGATATTGCGATCACTCAGAAAGCAATGACCAGGCACTATGACAAAAAGCATATTTCACCAGATTTCTCCACCGGCTATGCCTTTTTACGTCTAGGTGTAGGCTATTCCATCCCTGCCGTCCAGAAGCAGAAGCTCGCTCAGCAGCGTGTTGGTCCTTTCAAAATCCTTGAGGTAGTCGGAAAAGGAAAAGCCTACAGGCTACAGCTTCCCCCCCACTATGGAATCCACCCTGTTATCTCAGTGGTCCACTTGGAACCAAGTCCAGCTCCTGGAGCAGATCCCTACAATCGGCCCGTGCCGACCAATGACGCAGCACCGGTACTAGGCCCTGAAGGAGATCCAAAGTGGGAGATTGAGGCTATAGTCAACAGAAGGATCTCCAAATGAGGACGTAAAAAGAAAACCGAATACCTCGTTCGCTGGAACGGCTATGGCCCGGAATGGGATTCCGGGTATGCTGAAGATGACCTGCTGAACGCTCAAGAATCGATAGCCAATTTCGAGTCCGGCAACCGGATTGTCCGCCAGAAAGCGTAGCTCTTTTGGGCGTTACTATCAACAAAAGTTCTGTTATTTTCTTTTTTTGCGGTTGTTTTACAAAAAGTGTCTTTTAATGAGGTTTCTCCTATGTTGAACTTTGTGTACACTACTTTGCTTGCTTGCTTGTCATGGACCCGAGGGCGGTGTCCAAAGTTGGGGGCGATTGTGACCCTAACCCGGTTACGCTGGCATCATCCTCGGTTACCGCCCTCAGGCAATAACCTCGGAACAGTACTGCGCGGGTACCCGCTGCACGTGAGACTGTTTGTCACTCGCCGCGCTCCTAGCGGTGCCAGTGACAAGCCGACAAGTCCGGCCTGAGGTGGCCCAGAAGGTTAAAGGGAAGTTTGACGGAGTTTCATACTCCGAGGACATGACTCAGGATTAGGATGAGTAAGCAGGAGGGCGAGCCGGATATATAAACAGATAGCTCCTCCGCTCATGAAACAACAACTCTCTTCTCTTAATTATTTCTCCTCTCTCCTCTCGTGCCTCCTCTTGTTGCGGTACCGTAACAGAGAAAGCCCAACAGGGATGATCCGGAAAACGAGATGATGACAGAGGAAAAGCAAAGAAACAGGTAAAGACATGGGACCAGCCCCCGAACGCGAAAAAAGAAGCACCCAGCAGAAGGAACCCCGGGATTGGCGGAAACGGGTACGGCGAAAAAGAGCGATAGGCATCCGAGGCCGCCGCGTTCGAGGGAGTGGCTGCCAGCGAAGGAAGGGAATACTCGAATACCTGACGGTGTCACTGCTGTAGGCGGTCCGGCCACCTAGCAGCCCAATACCACGCCAGCACTATGATAAACGGCACCAAACTTGCGGCCGCACCGTGGAAAGTAGCTGCCGGAACCAAGTGGGGAAGGGAGCCCGAAGAAGAAGAAGCCTCCGAGCCAACCCCCAAAATACAAAAATGGCAGCAGCTGACGAACCCATGTGGGAAAGCGAGGAGGATTTTTGAGAGGGCAGGGGACCCGGATGCCCCCTAAGACCCGGCACCTCGTATTTGGAACAGGCCAAAAAAGGAAAAGCAGTGATTCAAAAGAGAAAGAAGCAGTAGGCAAGAAGCCTAAGGGAGGACCATGGCCCGTTCTCACGATGGTATTAGAGAAGGGAGGAAAAGACTACCGCGTTAAAGTCATCCTGGACACTGGCTGTTGGATACCACTATTCAACCAAAGAATGGTGGAAAAGCTGGGCATCCTGCTGCAACGGCACAACCTAGCAGTCCCTATCGGAAACTTCACAGGCCAACTGGTGGAAGGAGCCGGGCAGTACAACACAGAGCCCCTACTGCTACGGCACCAACAACACGTCACCAGTGAAAGCTTCAATGTAGCCCCCATGGCAGAAATAACCAACATATTCCTCCCCTTCTGGTGGATTGCTAAACACCCCCCACAGGGGGCGTGGCAGGGCCCAGAGGTACGGTTCAACAGTGCCGAATGCCAGGAAAAATGCACAAAGTACGAAGCGGCCGACTTCTCGCTCACCTGGAACGAAGGAATCTTGCATGATCCAAATGTTCGAACAATCGGACACGTGTCAGCAGTCACCAACAAGGATGCTCTAGCCAACGTGCTGATGAAATTCCAACCCTACATGGAAATAATGAGCCAGGAGGCCGCCGACGCCCTACCAGAACACCCGCTGTACGGCTGCAAGATCGAACTCAAGGACGGAAGCACCGCCCCTTGCGGACCCATATACCCCTTGTCAGAAGTCGAGCTCCAGACGCTCAAAGAATGGCTAAAGGAAATGGAGCGAACAGGAAAAATCAAGCGGTCTACGTCACAAGCCCGATCCCCAATCCTCTTCGTTCCAAAACCACACAGATGAGGACTTCGACTTTGCGTAGACTACCGAGCCTTAAATCGCATCACGATCCCGAATCGGTACCCGCTCTTGCTAATGCAGGATCTACAGGACCGAGTTCAGGGTGCCCGATGGTTCACAAAAATCGACCTCAATAACGGATTCCATCCAATCCGAATGAGGGAAGGCGACGAATGGAAAACAGCCTTCAGAACCCGCTACGGACTATTTGAGTTCGAGGTTATGCCCTTTGGACTAACCAATACGCCCTCCACCTTCCAGGACATGATGAACCATATCCTGTCCGACCTACTGGACGCTGGCGTAATAGCCTACATGGACGACATACTGATATACGCCAAAACCGAGGAAGAACAGGACGATCTGGTCGAAGAAGTCCTCCGAAGGTTACAGAAAAACCGACTGGCGGTCTCCCCGGAAAAATGTGTCTGGAAAACACAGGTAGTAGAATTCCTAGGTTATGTCATTGGGAAGGAGGGAATCAAGATGTCGAACGAAAAGGTGGAAGCAGTCCTATGCTGGAGAACACCAAGCTCCCTTACGGAGGTGCAGTCCTTCCTAGGCTTTGCCAACTTTTACCGACACTTTCTCAGAGAGTACTCAAAGGTGGTGCGGCCTTTGACGGAATTAACAAAAAAAAGCGAAAAAGGAAGCTGGGCATGGAACGAGGAGGCTGAAAGAGCATTCCAGGACCTGAAAAAACGAATTACGACTGCCCCAATCCTGGCGCACTTTGACCCAGGAAAACCTGTGATAATCAAAACGGACGCCTTGGACTTCGTCATCGGAGCAGTGCTGTCTCAGCGCGATGAAGAGAACCGCCTACTCCCGATAGCCTTTCACTACTGCAAGTTCCAACCGGCGGAAATCAACTACGAAATCCACGACAAGGAACTACTAGCAGTAGTGGACACCTTCAAGCACTGGAGACGCTATTGCGAGGGGGCAACCCACCAAGTCCAGGTGTTCTCGGACCACCAAAACCTGGAATACTTTACACCCACTAAAGTACTAAATCGACGACAGGCAAGGTGGGCGCAGGAGATAGCAGGAATCGACTTCCCAATCTACTACCATCCGGGCACCCAAAATGGGAAACCAGACGCACTGTCAAGGCGTTCGGAGTACCGCCCAAAAAAGAGGGGGGTAGAAAACCAGGCGATAACGACGATTTTGAGAAAAAACCACTTTGAAGAACGACTAACCCGTTCCTTCATCTGTTCCTCGGCCAGAATATTATCCCTCCCTGCGAGAAAATGGTCCAAAGAATTCCTAACAAAGGTCAAAGAAAAAGGAAAGAAAGATGACGCCTACGAACGAGCAAAGAAACAGGAAGCGGTGGCAGCAGAACTGACCCTAAAGGACCCAAAGGTCAAGGAGCTGAGCTACGAAAATGACCTACGTACCAAAGGAACCTTCTGTGGATACCAAAGGGTCTAGTACAGAGGGTTATGGAATCGGAACACACCACAAAGGTCGCCGGACACATGGGACAGGACAAAACCATCGAGCTGGTCCAACGAAACTTCTGGTCGCCGGAGATGAACCAATGAATCATCGACTTCGTTAGAAGTTGCCCCGAATGCCAACACAACAAGGCATCCCGACACCAACCCTATGGACTGTCCTCCCCGCTTGAACTGCCAGACGCACCATGGCAGTCTATAGCAATGGTCTTCATCACGGAACTACCGACGTCGGAAGACTGCGACCAACTATGGGTAGTCATCGTTTGATTCACCAAAATGGCCCACTTCCTCCCCTTAAGAAAAGAGGGGAAGACGGCAGGAGATCTAGCCGTCGTTTTCGCAAGAGAAGTATGGAAGTATCATGGTCTCCCCACTAACATCGTGTCCGATTGGGGCTCCCGGTGCACGTCCGAAACATGGAAAGAGTTTCTGCGGCTTTCCGGCATCCGACCCAGAATGTCAACGGCAATCCACCCACAGACGGACGGGCAAACGGAACGACTCAAACAGACCATCGAGGCCTACCTTAGAGCCTTCGTCGGAAAGGAACAGAACAACTGAGTGCGGTTGATGCCGGTGGCCGAGTTCGCCTACAACAACTCGGTCACTACAGTAAACAGTATGTCCCCGTTTTACGCTAACTATGGCTTCCATCCAGTAGCCATGGGCCCGGTGCCGGCGGAACCACTGAACCCCGCCAGCAAGGCCAACGCCCACTGAATGCACACCGTGCATAATAAGACCCAGAAAGGACTGGAAGAAGCATGGGAGAGAATGCCCCGGTACACCGATCCGACGCGAAGTGAACCTCCGGCATACCATGTAGGACACTTGGTGATGCTTGACGGCCATAACATCAAGACGCGCCGCCCCTCGAGAAAGCTGGACCACAAGAATCATGGTCCCTTTCAGATTGAGAAAATCGTCTTGCTGCTAGCCGTCCGCCTCACGCTACCTCGGAAATAGAAGATCCACAACGTCTTCCACGTCTCGCAGCTCGAACCTTACCGAACCAGCGAACACCGGCCACCGCCGTCCCTTCAAAGGTACTCCGAGAAGCAGACGACATCGAACAATCGGAGGAGTATGATGTCAAGGAAGTCATGTCCTCGGCCAAGCACGGCCGGGGAAATAACAAACGAATCCTATACCTCGTCAAATGGCTCGACTATCCGGAACATAAGGACTGGATGGAAGAACCAATCGACAACTTTTCAGTATCTGGCCTGGAGAAACTCCAGGAGTTTCATCGACAAAACCCAGACGCACCGAGGGACTACCAGCTCACTGAGGGCTAGACCAGTTCCACCGAGGACCTGGCGGTAGTGCTGAAGAGGTGGAGGACTTCAGCACCAAAACATTACAAACCAACAAAAAGACCTGCTTATCTGGCACCCACCGAAAAGCTGCCGACCCGGCACCCGACCAGGAGTGCACGTGACCGAGACCATTGAGAGTTAGGAAAACTGTTCAGAACAGACGTATTGACCTCTTGGAGACCGACTTGGACCAGCGGAACTGGCGCAGACGGCATACATGCGGTGAAGTGAGTCCCCGACAGCGCTGTCACTGCTCCAGCATACTAGTCTCCCGCAGGAAGGACGTGGGCGCAGTCACTGCCGAGTATATGGGTTACTAGCACGAAGGACACGATGCCTCTCCCGATTCCCTGCGCCGACTACGACCCCGGAATCCCACTGAGCAGGCCAAGCCTTGACACCGCGTGGCGGCGAATACGACTCAATATGATACGACAGTAAGAGTACGCACCAGCCTACTCTGAGGGCCCAGACATTCCGACGGATTTCAGAGGCATGACCTGATCCGGTATCTGGAAGGGCTGTAGGGGTGTAGGACTACAGTCACGGTAACAAACACGATCGAGAAAATGGCGGGCTACTTCGATAACGGAAATATACGTAGCTTCGGGACGAAGCTAAGAAGAAGGGAAGGTAGTGTTACACCTCACTCCGGAACACCAGGGAAATTAGATAGCTACGTAGTCAGGGCACGTGAGACTTTACCTAATACCGCTCGAAAAAGGGAGGTCAAGACCAGTCGGCTTCAGAGAGTCTAGGCGGGAGATAGCCTCAGGATTAGACCTTACGGCCGTAAAGGACCTAAGGGGCTAATCTCCGGACGAACTGCAAATGCAACTAGATATGGGATATGAGGAGTGAGGTCATAAAACCAATATCTTCTCTTCCACTGATAGGCCGGTAAAACCACTCACCCGCAGGGCTTGAGGGGATTATGCGGTGCGGGGATCAGTCGGCTTATCGTTAGACCAACCAGGAACAATGGAGTTGTGAGAACCGAGCCCGTGGGGTTCCGGGGCGTTGACTGGCAGACAAAATCTCCTGGAGAAAGGATAGGAAGTACGGGTTCTCTAGAGGAACCACATGATGCCGCAGGAAGACTATATAGCTAGGCAAGATCCCGCTCGGTGAAAAGGAAGAGAGGACAGTACCGAACGCCCACTCAACGAACAAATCCCACAAACAAGATCTAAGATTATTCCGTTGTGAATTATCGAAAGTAGCCGGATTACCTCCAATTCTACTCACACTCCGGTTAGGATATAGCCCCAGTGTCACACTCAAGCAAAAGAACCAGGTGATGAAATGGAAGAAGGTATTCTGCAAGATTATCAGGCAATTACTGTAAATTACTAATCATCACGGTTTTCACAGAACGGGGCATTGCTGCACCAGGCGAATCAGCATACTGTATGTATACGGCGAAGCAACCCATGGTGGAAGGAACTTGAGAAACAACTATGTGTCACGTTTGAGCAGCAGCGAAAACTGGGACGAATTGTACATCACAAGTGGTTTGAACATGTCTGGAAGCGGTTGTTTACAGAGATCTATCCCTATTCAACTGTTGAATTCTGCTTTTCAAATGGATAGTTTTCTCGGTTACTTCACCGCAATGATATCACACTTCGAATCATCACAAACCAAGCCTTGGAAACGCTGGCACAGCACTGTGAGATGATCATCAATTTTCTATGTTTCAACCAGCGGAATTCACAACTGCGAGATGGTAGCGAAGACACTGTCTGCACTGTTGGCTGATATCTCACCTCAAATATCATCAATATGGATCAGATGCCACTACCCTGGGAGTATCTGGAGGGAAGAAGCTACGAAACAGAGGGGAATAAAACTGTATGGGCTAAGAGCCGACAATCCAGATGGAGGAAGCGCCAGGCAACAATGCAGTTTACCATGTTTGCCGATGGCATAGCTCATGTCTTGTCACTCATGATCTTCCAAGGAAAAGAGGATAGTAAAACGACAGTCAGACAGCATGAAGCTTTATGGTACGATCCTCGAGTCATGGTTACATTTAACAGCAAAGCCTAGGCAACTACCGTAACCATCCTCCATTGGCTGTTGAAACAACTTCTACTGGAACTCGGTGGGCTGCCTTCTCTGCTCATCATGGATCTTCTCCGCTCGCATAGGACCAAGCCAGTAAAGAAACTCCTGAAAAAGAATGACATCACTCTGTTGTTGGTTCCTGCTGGCTGTAATGGCATTGTTCAGCCTGTCGATATCTCATTCAACAGGCTGTTTAAGGATATGCTGAAGGAAGAGATCGACAAGGAGTTTGAAGGGGCAGACAACAATATCGATATAGATGATATCACAGGAAGTAGCGCAGTGGGAGAAATGAGAGTTATAATGACCAGATGTGTCGGTGCGGCTTGGGAGAGATTCTGTCAGGAGAAGAGAGAGGTTATCATTCGAAGCTTCCGTTGCATTGGTGCATCTCTACCTATTGATGGGTCATCTGACGGCGAGATATCCATCAAAGGGCTACCGACCCCCCACCTAATGACTGCTCTGAAGGACTGGAAGATCCAAGGAGCACCCACTGTGGACGACGGTACAGCAAGTTGTAGTGACAACACTGCAGAAGACTCATCACCATCGGATGACGAGTCTGACGTTGAAGGTCAGCCTTCAGCATCGGATGCAACTCAAAGTAAACCTAAGGTACGCGGCATGTCGGGCCATGGCAGGGCAGGCAGTGCGAGTCAAGGTCATGGCCGTGGTTGTGGTTGTGGTTGTGGTCGTGGCAAGAACCTAGCATCCGCTTATCTAGTAGCCCCTTCCACTACGGTCATTGCCACATCCCCAGCCTCACCTCAAGCTGCAGCACTGGTCACCCCCGGCACTGCAGAGTCAGTTGCACGCCACTGCAGTGCAGCACCAGTTGTAGGAATACGGCGAAGCGCTAGGTTGGCAGGGAAACCACAGCACAGTCATGTAATTTCTTTTCCGCAAATTACCGACACTGAGGGTGATTAAATTTTACTACTGCCGACAAATTCAAATTCAAATTCATATATAATATAAAATTAATGCTACAATACCTACAGCAGCAATTCAGGGAGTGGCTGTGGAAGTACAAACACTCAAACGAGGATGAGGATGAAGATGGTCTTGAGTACGACTTCCGTTGGCACAGAGATGGTTTTTAGTTAGATTTGTGGGTGCTGTGTTGCTGTGTATGTGTAGTAGGTAGATTCTGTGGGCGCGGCGCCATATTTGCAAAATTCAGTCAAGCGCGATTTGATATTGCGCTAGTCCTTAAACACCCTAGCTCGCGCTAGTCCGCGCTAGTACCTATAGCAGCGGCATTTATAGGGGGACCTCTTACGTGAGTTAATACGGTATCCCCAACGCTGCTAGAACTATTGATAAATGTCGGGGATCTCCGACGAGGTGGAAGCAGCGGTTATAGGCATGCGAGGAGTATCCTTTGTAGGCGACATCGGGTGGTGAGGGGATGTAGCAGACGCTTAGTCGGTGGCTGCCAAGCTGTCTGCGGCGGCAGTGACATCCATTGACAGCGCAGTGGGGAACGGAGTAGCCTTCCTGCCACGGCAAAACTGAGGCGGTAATCTTCCGCAGGAAGAAGACGACCCCGACGGCGACAGTGAAGGTTGGCGCCAACACTGTCCAATTCAACAAGGAGGCAACGCGGTGGCTGGGGATATGGCTTGACTCGCAGCTCACGCTAAAGAACCATCATGCCATCCGGCTGAAGACGGAAAGAAGGCGATGGCTAGGCTGCGTTGGCTCACAGGGCAGATTGAGCTGTCAACGGCTAACTGCAGAAAAGTCATGAAGGCGTGCATTCAGTCAGTCGACATGTCCCGGTCAGATCTCAGGTGGGAGGGCGACAACGTCCGAAGCACCATTGGCACGGCGGATGATGTAACGGGCGTGGCTCTCTGACTCCAGATAGCGAACCGGGACATATGGACGAGGGCGTGGGGGCGTGGACAGATAAGGACAGGACGTGGGGAAACGGGCAAGGCAAGGACGTGGAATGGGCAAGGCAGGGACGTGGCGTTGAGGCGGAACAATTGCTAGTAGTCAAGGCCGACTATGGCTGACGATAACAAGTGGCAGTGGCAGTTGATTCCATTGTGCTTCAGTACTACAGACTATATGCACTCCTCCACGCCGTACCAACCCCATGGGGCTCCCATCTTTCCCATCCGCCAGACGCAACAACTTTTCCCTGAGGAAACAGGTGGCAGTGGCAGTTAATTCCATTGTGCTTCAGTACTACAGACTATATGCACTCCTCCACGCCGTACCACCCCCATGGGGCTCCCATCTTTCCCATCCGCCAGACGCAACAACTTTTCCCTGAGGAA